>Ga0157363_1001409_pt1 | contig 20012 bp, 19 predicted proteins | sample AttsexASBM1_FD_111477 | JGI IMG/M metagenome (GOLD analysis project Ga0157363, IMG submission 111477) | Fungus gardens microbial communities from leaf cutter ant in Ribeirão Preto, State of São Paulo, Brazil - Atta sexdens ASBM1 | ecosystem: Host-associated > Fungi > Mycelium > Unclassified ... | reverse complement strand
GGAAATTTTCACTTTCTTTGCGTTCTTTGCCCAAGCTTGGTTGATGATTGTTCCAACTTGATGGACTGCTTGTTCGAGTTTGTTAGTGTTATCGATGTTGGACGTGTCCAAGCTCTTGAGGTTTGAAATGATTTCTTGGATGAAAGCAGTTTCTTGTTCACTTTTGGGAGCGAGAGTGAATTTTGATGTCTGGATGATCTCTTCGGAAATGGTGATGTTGATTACAAGTGGAGCATGATCCGATGATAAACGAGACTCCAGGAGAATGGAATGGTGATCTAGTTCCAGAGACCTATAACAGAGAAACATGAGGTCAATGACGGAATTTGACTCTCCTATTGTGTCGGAGTATCTAGTGGGGCATGGGTTAGTAGGATTGGAAAGGGTAAGATCAAAAGAGTCAGCTATAATAAATAAATCATCACTGATAGAGGAATGGAAAGGAAAAGAGGGGTCCCATAACCTGTCTCTGATATTAAAATCGCCAGTCATAAGAATGACATTGTCAATGTTGACTTCAGTATCCTTAAGATACTTTAAAGCCGAGTGCGATGAGTCAGAATAAATGTTTAAAATGTAAAAGCAAACATTGTTGTTAAAAAAGGAAATGAGGCCGATGTCCCTATGGTTGATGATATCTTTACGAAGAAGGAAATGAAAGGAAGAAAGACAGGTGTTAATATAAGCAATGACCCTAGGGAAATCGCTATCAGTCGAAGGGATCCTTGCGTAAGTGATCCAATTTGGATGGTGGCAAGTGCCCATGAGAGGTTCATCCTCGCTGTACAATGTACTCAGAACCTTGTGGATTTCAGACCACGGCAGTTCCTGGATTAAGATGATGTTGTATTGAGTTAACGATTTAGGGAGGGATGTGACAATGACGGAGTTTTTCCGGACATTCTGCAAAAATATTCTGAGATTTTTGATAATCATTGGCATGTGGAACCGTTCACTTCAGAACAAATTGACTTTGCTTAGTTGTCCTGAATCTCAACGTATTTCTTCTGATGCCACTCTCTGTTGAATCTGTGCCTCCAAAACAGACATTGGTTTGAGTCTGCCTGGTGTTCACCTCGGCAGTTCGAGCACTTGAATGAATGCAGGCAGGGTTCGCCTTTCTTGTTTTCCAATCTAGGGGGGTTCGTCTTGGCATTGGCTTTGTAGCACCATCCGAATTCGCGATGATGCTCAGACTTATGCGGGCCATTACATTTGACGCATTTGGCGCCTTGGATTCTGCATGAAAAGGTCGAGTGCCCCCACTTCCAACAGTTCTTGCATTGGGGGATGCCAGGGTTCATGTTGGCTCCCCAGATGGTCATAATGTAGTTTCTGATGTTAAAGCACCTGTTAATTAACATTTTAGCATTAGCACCACTTTATATGTCCCAGATGTCAATCCAGATGATAGCCATGTCTGATTTCGGAGAAACTTTGATTACTCTTGGTTTGGACACAAGAGAAATGTTGTCAAAAATGTGGTTTTGTTTTAAGGTCGTTTCAATGTCGTTAGAAGAGAGCTTCTCTTGGGAGTTCGCATGGGGGAAAAATGGAATACCTATGATCTTCAGATACGACTTAGACTTAGGAAGACAAGGTTCCTCCACTTGGAGGGAGTTGATGTCGTTTGAGCTCTTGATGTAGTTGTCAATGATGGATAGGTTGGATTGGAGAGCTACTTTGTTTGTGATAACCGTTATACCAGAGTTTTCGGACTGGATGTAGTCGACTAGAACTTCCGATTTGGAATTGCGAAGGGTTCTGTTAAGGTTAGCTACATAAAGGGATGAATTTTTCATGAAAGAGATGACATTATCACCACCCATAGGTATAATTACCTGTTTCCTAGACGGATCTTTTGTGGTCATTCTGATGCGTGGTTTGGGATTGGTAGAGCCGTTAACAATATTGTTGACCTGGTCAATCTTCAGAGCGTTGAGGAAGGGGAACGTTTCTTTGATTTTTAAAACTTTTGAAGTGCTGGCTGAGGTTTTCGAGGCTTGAGCATATGATTTGCCAGAGTTGACATTGGTACCATGAGCAGAGTTGTCGACTGTAGGTTTCTTGAAGTATTTGGAAATAGTGTTGATTTCCTTCTTAGATTTAGCCAGAAGAGGTGGAAGTGGCGGAACTTTGTTGATAGTCACCGGAACTGATTTCGGGATATCTTTCTTATTGCCATTGTTGGGAGGGATTGTTCTCTGGGTAAATTTTAATGAAATTTTTTTCCTAAGGGTGTTAGATTTATGATCAGTGTATAAAGCATCCCACTTAGCCTCATAAACAGAAGATAAAAAATTTCCAAATTGCATCACCTATACCATCGAAGTTTTCGAGATCGTTAACCTCACCATAGATTACCTGTTTGTTCCTGATATATGTGGCCAGAAAATTGAGAGTCACTTTGATGTTTTTTGCATCTGAGGCAAAGTGTTCAATAGAGCCATGTAGAGAAATGGGATGGAAAGAACCACTCCATAACTCTGGTTCAGTGGGGGCATGTGGATCGTAAGGAAGTTGAATATTAATAGATTCTCCCTTGTGTTGGGCATGAGATGGAGGGGCCTCATTGAGAACATTTGTAGGCCTCGCAGTTTCCTGTTGGTTAGCCGCCATACTAACCCGGATTGCTTTCTCCTGTTCTGTCTCGTAGGACATCTCAGGTTGCGATTCCTCACTAGGGAGGTCCATGTCAATGTTCATTCTTTTGTGATATGGCGTCGAGCATCCAGATGAAGCCACCGAGGACTCTCTGGAAAGATTTACAGACAAGAAAGAGTTTCTCCCTCTCACCTTTAATTCGTTGTTGGGGAATTGACCCGTTGGAATGTCCATCCCTATGTCGTTTGTAGAGAACATAGTTGGTTTAGGAGGTGGAGTCTTGGTGTTGAATGCCATTATTGAAGTGTGCTTGAGATCGCTTGAGGGTTAATAGTCTGCCATCATGTCCCATGTAATAAATTGTAATTTTAAAAAAAATAAAAAATAAAAAATAAAAAACTTCATAGACTTAAATAATGATGATAATCAATACATTCACCTTACTTATGCCAAAAGGGGGCTTGGCTGAAACACTTTGGACTATCTAACTTATTATATGCATGCATTACTAGATTGATCACAAATTATGCCCCTATAGATGAATACAGGCTTAGATTCTTTCTTAAAGAGTCTATCACATGTCTGTGTGGAAACTATCCTATTGAGACAAGGAGACACATTTTATTTGAGTGTCTAAGATTCAAGAAATCATGGAACTCAAAGAGGAAATCTCTCAAGAACATTATTATGTTCTTTAAATTCAATCCTGGAGTATTTTGCTTTTAGGATAACATCTTAGTCTAATATAGCATTAACTGTTTTTCATTCCACTTCTTCCTCTTTTTCTTTTCTTTTCTCTTTTTTCCTCTTTTTATCTAAGTAGTTGTATAATTACTATAGTCTACCATTGTCTACCATTGTATTTCATATAATAAATTGTTGATATAAAAAAATAAAAAGAGTTGTTAAGGGTCTAGTAAGAATATCTGAGATGAGATAGAAGTTCTAATCTATAATAGAAGAAGACTGGGAGTGCAGATAGAAGAGGAGGCATTATCTATAAGTTAGGATTCATATGGCTGGATCAGAATGTAATAGAAATACAAGTTGAATAAAGTTTGTAACAGTTGAAATAAAATTCCATAAAGTTACTAAAAAGTCTAGCAATGATATTTAAGAAGTAATTAATATGGAATAGATAGAGTGTTGTGATAACTACTAACATAAGACAGTTGGCAGATTACTAAGTAGTTTTATAGAGTAAAAGTTCCATAAGGATTACAAGAAAACTTGATAAGGAGTTCCTGATATATTACTACTCTATTTATACTAATGTTACATGGTCTGTGCTATCAATGAATAACCCTACTTTAAAGTACATGTGTTATTCATGAGTTTACTATATACATATTATGAGAATGTCATACTATAAACATATACTCTAACATCATTATTTTAATCTCTTTTACTATGTTTTAAATCTATGATATCACATTATATGACATGTCATCTGACTATGATCATGTGCCTCTTCATTGATTAAAAAAGAATTAATACACTAAGTAAACTTATAAGTAAAGTATCTCATGGAAATTACAAAAGAACTCAGAAAAAAGTTCCTAATATATTTCTACACTATATATACTACTTACATATGGTCTGTGCTAACAATAAATAACTCTACCCTAAAGTTCATGCATCATCCATGAGTATACTATAAGGTCAACATGGTGTCTACATGTATCTTGACATCATTCCTTCTAGTTCTTTCTACAATGTTCTAGGCCTATGACATAGTGTTATATGATGCATTATGCAACTGTAGTCACATGCCTCTTCATCATCCAAGAAATAAAATTAAAAGAAAAGAAAAGAAAAAGATAAATCAAATCAAGAAAAATAAATCAAAATAAATCAAAATCAAAATAGAATGTAAGAGTTCAACTGTATCATGACAGTACCCCCTTTAAGGTTTCACCTTTGGAGGAACTTGCCTCCTCTTCCCTTTCTATCTTGTCCAACTTCTTTCTAACTTCTTCAAATACTCATCTTTAAACTTCTCATTGTCCTACCCAAACAAGATTTTTGCCATATACTTTCCTGGTAATTCACTTTTCTTAAACATCTCTGCTTCTGGGTTTAATGCTCTTTTTCTTTCTCCTTTCTCATCTGTACTCTTCTTATTTCTTCTTCCCTAATCTTCTTCTCAAGTTCTTTCACTAAGTCCATCTTATTTCCTAAATTCTACAACCCCTTCCACATATCTTCTTTCACTGTATATCCCTTCTACATAATTAAATACTTTGGTTTCTCTCTCACATCTTTCCTATCTAATATTTTCTCCACTTTATACTCTTTTTCTTCATCTATCTTTACTGGAGAAGGTGGGATCTTTTTCTGTCTCTCTATCTGCTCCTGATACAATGCTATTCTACTCACATTAACCACTGGGTGAATTTTAATTGATGCTGGTAACTTCAACTCTACTGCATTCTCTGATATAATTTTCTTTATTTTATAAGGTTCCACAAACTTCTCTATCAACTTCTTTGTCTCTCTATTTCTCATCTGCCATGTCAAATCCTTTGTACTCAATAACACCTTGTCTCCCACCTTATACTCTACTGTCTCCTTTTTATTTCTATCTGCATATTTTTCATTTCTTCTTGTGATTTTTTCAATACTGCTTTTGCCTCCTTATATATCTCCTTCATTTCCTTTACAAACTCCTCTGCTTTTTCATGCTTCCCCTTTTTTCTTATTTGGAAACCCATCCTCAGTTCTTTTCCATAGTTGATCTTAAACAGTGATGACTTTATTGCTGTATATATCTTGTTGTTAAAGGCAAACTCTGCAATTGCCAACCATTCTAACCAATTATTTTGCCTATGATTAATATACACTCTTAGATACTGTTCCAGCTCTTCGTTTGTCCTCTCTGTCTGTCCATTTGTCTGTAAATGAAAAGCCATCAATAACTTTATTTCTATTTCTAACATTTCATTCAGTTCATTCATCAACTCTGCTGCAAACTAAGGCTTTTTATCTAAGATCACACTCTCCAGCAACCCATGCAACTTTCACACATTATTCTTAAATATCTGTCATCATAATAAAATGTGACATTTTTGAAAATCTATTACATACTACAAAAATTGAGTTATGACCCCTAGATACTAGTAACTTCATAATCAAGTCCACTGATATATATTGCTATGATTTTTTTAGCACTGTGCTTGGTCTTAGTTTTTCTGCTGGTATCTCCACCTTATTTTTCATCCTCTAATACTAATCATACCCCTTCATATATTGCTTTACCTCTTTTATAACTCATGGCTACCAATAATTCCTAGTAACCAATTCTACTGTCTTTTACTACCTTTCATGTCCTGCTATTAGTGTATTATGATATAGCCAAATAATCTCCAATCTTAAACTCTCCTTCTTTGGACCATATATCTTTCTCTCTTTCAATACTAACTCATCTTCAATCTGCCACTTATAATTTCCTTAATACTTTAACCTTAGCCTTTTTTCATTACCTCTACTGCCTTCACTACCTCATCATTTTTTGCTTTTGATTTTTTAATTTTCTCTATGATTTATTTCTCAGCTCCTTTAATCGATAACTGTCATTTTTTCATCACTTTAATTTCTAAGCACTCCTTCTTTAACATTACTTGATTTGAATTATCTCTTTCTATTCCTTCTGCCTAATCTGCTTTCCTGTTCAAACTATCTGTTCATTTCATACTCTTGCCAACTACATGCTTTAAAGCAAAATCAAATCTTAACAAGTACAATGCTCATCTAGTTTATCTTTGATTTAACTTCTGAGTCTTTATGAAGTACTCCAAGTTTTTATACTCTATTCAAATTTTAAACTGACTCTTGGCTCTTTCTAAGAAATGCCTTCATACTTCTAGACATTTCTTTATCATGAATTTCATAATTCCTTTCAGTTTTATTCAATGACTTGGAAATATAAGCTACTGGCCTCTACTTCTTATTCCCACACTTCATTGACAACATTTCTCCCATAGTAAAGTCTGACACATCTATCTCTACTCTCATTTCCTTGTCTAAGTCTAGTGTTATCAAGACTGGCTCCACTATAAACCTCTCTTTTATCTACTCAAATGCCTTCTACTATCTCTCTTCCCAGTTCCACTTCATATTTCTTATTATTTCGTGAAAAGATTTTGCTATTCTTGTAAAATCCTTGCTAAACCATCTATAATAGTTTGCCAACCCCAAAAACTTCTGTACATCCTTCATATTCTTTGGCACTGGCCAATCTACCACTCCTTGAACCTTCTCCTTCTCCATTCTTACTCTGTCTGACCCAATTACCACTCCTAGAAATCCCACCTCTCTAACCTTCCACATACATTTTTCTGATTTTATAAATAAATCATTCTCTTTTAACCTCCTTATTACTTCTTCCACTATCTCATCATGCCCTTCCTTCATCTCCATTGCTATCATTACACCGTCAATAAATACTGCTACCTTTTCCTCTACTACTATATCTCTTAGCAAGTCATTCATCATTGCCTGAAATATTGCTAGTGAGTTTGTTAGCCCAAAGAACATTACCATAGGTTCAAATGATCCCTCTGGCATCGAGAATGCTGTCTTCCATTCATCTCCCTCCTTTATTCTTACATTATTATACCCCCACTGTAAATTTATCTTCGTAAACACCTTCTTCTTTCCAATACTATCTATTAGATCCAAAATTAGTGGTAATGGATAATTGTTCTTAATTGTCCAACTGTTCAGATATTGATAATTTTACACCATTCTCTTCTTACCATCTTTCTTCAGCACAAAGAACACCAATGACATCTGTGGTAACTTTGATGATCTAATATATCCCTTCCTTAACTGATCCTTCACAAACTCCTGGACTTCCTCTTTCTCTACTCTTGACAATGGATATGTCTTCTTCTTTTTTGGCACAAAACCTTCTCTAAGATCTATGATATGATCCCATGTCTTCCTTGTTGGCATCTTCTCTAACTCTTTCTTCTTGAACACCTTCAAATATTTATAGAACTGTCTTGGAACTATCTCTTCCACTGTTCTCAACTCTATTAAATCTTCTTCCTCATCTCTCTCATTCTTGCTATTGCTATTTCTTCCTCCGTTGTCAGTCTTCTAAACTCTTCTCTCTTTTCCTCTTTCTCTTTCTGCTTCTGCCATTCTGGCTTTGTCTGTCTTCCCATTCTCCATTTCTTTCTATACTTCTCTGGACATCTTGTCATCTGTACTTCTCCCATTGTTCAATTTATCTCTGGGTTATGGTGTACTAGCCAAGGCATACCCAATATAACTCCCTATTTCTGTTCTCCTATCACATCTATCAATGTTCTCTTCTTGTGCCCTTTGAAAAATATTTCTACTTCTACTGTATCCACAATTGGCTCCATATAATTTAATGTTCCATCCACATTTCTTATATATATTGGCTTCTCCAGCTTCATCCTTCTAAATCTGTGCTTCTTTGCAAATGTTTCACTCATTACCAACCCTATCCAACAATGCCTCCACTATAATTCTTTCTTCTTTTCTACTTCTATCTTCTGTACCTCTACTCCCTTCTTAGTTCTTTCCTTCCTCAAAATTTCTTTTCTATCTTTCACTGCTTCGCTTCCACTTCTTTCTCCTCCCTGCATCACTCTATCTCTCAACACCTCAAATCTATTTGAGGGCATTTATACTGACTCCTCTTCCTCTATATTTCTACAATAACAGGTGATATGCCCAAAATATCCATAAACAAAACACTTCCTCTCTTCCATTGCTCTCTACCTATTCTCCTCTCTTCTTTTTTTCCACATCTCTTGTCGTTTTCACTCTTTCTCTACTCTTCTCTCTTTTTGTATTCTCATTTCTTCTATTCTTCTCCACTCATTATCTATCCTTCTCTTCTCTTCTTCTTCTTCTTTTTCCTTTCTTTTTCTTTGCTCTTCCTTTTCCCACCTCTTCTTATTCTCTCTTCTCCTCTGTTCTCTATCCTCCTGTCTCCTTTTTTGATTTTCTTGTTTTTTCTTTTCTTTATTTATCAACATCTGCAATTCCAATATTTTTTTACTGTTTTCCATTATTATATTCATCACTCTAACCACCTTTTCTTCTTCCATTTCCCTAATCATCTCCTCCGGATTTATCTGAGTTAAATCCACAGTGCTCTGGTTCATCACTGCTATATCATTTAACAGCAGAAACTATCTCTCTTCAAAAATGTTTCACAAATTCCTCTGTAAGTGCTAGCCAGTATTCTTCTTACCTGATCTCACACTATCTACTGGCTACCTATCTACTATCTTACTAACTACTACCCTAAAGAACACTAGCTAATATCCCTAAGAAGGTAATATCTAAACTAGACATTTCCTTACTGGACAATGCTGCTGGTTTATATGGACTGATTATAAAGAAACTAGCAGCACAAGCTTTCTACACAAATATGACTATCTACCATATCCATAAAAAGTAATATAACTAATATACATGAGTAGGCTACTGTGCAAACAACCAGCCAAGCTTCTTCTGCCTGACTAGTATATCTCTTAAACCTAGGGCCTGGCTATATGTCTTCTTGACTAAAAGATGTGATGTCTCTCAGTTGAGAATAAATAAGAGAGTAAAAGAAAAGAATAGAAGTCCACGTGACATAGAATCCCAAGGAATAGTCGAGTTCTACTGTTGTGGCAACTACTAGTCACAAAGACTAATAGAGACACAAGCAATAAATCTCAAAAGTAGATATCATTATGGAGATCACAAGAGAACTCAATAAAAAGTCTCTGCTGAATCACTACTCTATTTATATAAGTTACAGGTGGTCCATGCTAATACTATTTAATTTTGCCCTAAAGTCCATATGTTATCCATACCTCATCCTCATATTTACTATAAGGACACCATACCACATATATGTGCTCTGACATCATTCTTTTAGCCCACTCTCACTAAGTCTAGGCTTATGACCTCAAATAATGTGATATGTTATGTGACCATGGTCACATGCCTCTTCATTATCTAAAAAGAAAAAAGAAAAAGAAAATCAAAAGAAAAGAAATATTAAATCAAGAAAAATAGATAAAAGTAAAAATGTTAGTGTCTAAGCACACCATAACATTCTGTATATCTTTCACACACTTCTTAGTACTGGTGTTATGCTGGAAAATGCTTTTCTGTAAAAACAAGTAATCCTATAAGGTTTTTAAACATATAAGATCTTATTGAAGACATTAGCAAGAAGATCTTATACTCTTAGATGATGCCTCAGGCTCTCTCAAGCAGATACTGACTAGAAAGATGGTGTGGTAGCTGTTAAACAAACCAGACTTCAGAGTCTACTAGAACAGACTTAACAAAGTATTGTAAAATGCCTAGCTATCTGCTGCTTCAGTATGCAGAGACTACTTGGCGATAACAGAAACGTGCCATAATACTGTTCTCTAAAGAATTATAGAAAAAGCAATGTTATCCACTCAAGAACAACTAGCTATAAAGAATGTGTATAATAATAGGGATCAAGTAGAAAAGAGGTTATGCTAGGATGCTACAAGAACTATGCAACACTAGCTCTTAACTGCATGCCAAAGAATTCAAAGAGGACAATATTAGCATCAGGAATCAATAGAAGATATAGAAACAATAATATATAAGAAGATTAGAACTTATAAAACTCTTAAAAAAGCTCTTGTGAAAATGAAAAGATGAAGTTGGGTGGAATATTAAAAAGAAAAGCTCCTTTGGAAAATTTAGTAAATAGATTACAAAGCTCCTTAAGAATCTCCAACAATACTATCTATCCTAGGTGATACACCCCAAAGGCATCGTTCAAGTTGAACCTTATAACTGAATATACCAACTGATACTCATCTTGCCAGCCTTTTCCAGACTGCTAGAATTCTCCAAAACTTGTCTGAAAGTGATAGCAGGTACTAATGATGCTCAACTGATAGGATAGAAGTTAAAACTGGTCTCAAGTGGGGGTATTTGGATGGGGGGTCCTCTCTTCTATTCTCTGGAACCTGTGATCTCTGAAATCAAGCTGTTTTTTTAAAATCCCAGCTTTTATACATTCTGCAGTCATTCTGTGAAGGTAGAATTCAATATTCACCTCCTTAGACTTGGATTCTACTTTCTCTATAGTCATTTTCTATAATAGAGCCTCTAGACTCTGAATCCTGCTCAAGAGCTATTCAATGTCTCTAGACTGTATCTCCTCTATTAATGAGTTTGTTTCCAGTTGTTGACTAGTAAATCTATGAGGCTGAGGTGATCCATAGGCTATGTTCAGCCACTGGTCCAAGTATTCTAGCTCTAGGTTGCTATATATTATGATAACTATTGAAACATGTATGTGTTTCCTCATACACACACCTTAATCAATAGCTTCTGCTCCATAGGAATGGGTTTCCTATCCACAAATCACTTCTTTTTTATTTGTTTTCTGTCTTAGCAGAATAGAATAGGAAAAGATGGTCAAGCTCCAAGTAATGAAAATGTTTTCTGGGCACTCATGAGAGCATTCCTACTGTCATCTCAGGTGTAAACCTTGAAAATATAGTCTTGTGTTCTTTTTACAACATTTCCTGACTCTGAAAAGTGTTTTTATATTATCTAGTAGGCTTTATACTGCTTTCCTGTCCTATTCCAAATATTTTTCCTATTTTTCCTATAGTCTCTAAAACACTTGTATTTTGCTATAGGCTCTCTGTAATAGAAGACAATTCCATTTTCTGAACAGTCTCCTTCTTGAAAAGATCAGTGTTTGCAATTCCAGACTTATTCTAGTTTTTCTAGTTTCAACAACTAGAGTTTGCTTAAGATCTCCAACACTGGTGTTTTCACTAGCAAGTTCTATTGCTCTTCTAAATGATATGTTTGAGATTGTAAAGCTCCTTTGCCTTACTTCTCCCAAACTCCTCAACTTTGACATAGCTAAGTAAAAACTCAACCATGAATGCAAAGTGTCTTGAAAAATTATATCTGGCTCCTTAGGACGGGTTCTACCAACTCACTATTTCCAATCACAGTAGTTAGCTTCAAACACCTCTGAGTAATTTACATAAAACTGTCTCTAGAGAGCTGAAAACCAACTCTTTTCCAATATAAAAATATCCAAATACTCATAACTCAGCCTCCTTAACTGCTCCATGCTTTTCTGTTTCCTACTTGTGAGTTCAGAAAACTCAAGCATTAATCTATCCAAGAACTGCTTCTAGTTGTCTACTTTGAACTCCTCAAAGCTAGACTACTTGTCACAAATATCTAGTTTGACTCAGAGCACTAACCAATTTAACTTTTCTAGTGATACAGTAGTTTATATCCTTTTAAAGAGTTGTTCTACAATTCTGAGAATTTCTCTGAGTGTTTGCGACTGTCTAGTCCATTCTAGAGCACTTGCACTCAAGAGCATTGGTCTATCTGGTTCTGGTAGTATTTTGTTCTGATTCCAATTATAAAGATGGTGTAAGATCAAAAATTGAAAAATAGAAGGTTTCAGTAGTAGTGATTCCTACTCATGAATAGGCTTTTCTGTTCTAGCCAGCATTCTCAAGAGGTTAGAACATTCAGGAAATGCTGGACCAACTTATTGATTCATATTCTCAAGAAGAGTATTTGGTTTGCAATTATTAGGCAAGCCAACTGTGGGGGTTCTAAGAGAGTTAGGTTATATAGAAAGAGAAAAACAGATTGTAAAAAAGAAACAGATAAAAAAAAAGGAATGCTGTTATCTGTAACTATCTTGCATTGATTACCACCATTCTAGATTATTGAGGGGAATGATTTCACCAACTCAATTGGCTGCAGAGGTTTGTCGGCCTCTAGTTCTTGTTTCTGGAGGTATTTCTACTTGATAAAAAAAAATAAAAGGTTGTTGGTAATGAAAACATTGTAAAGTGTCAAAAGAGCAGAAATAAAGTTTCTTCAACTAAAAGTCCCCTCATGGTAGGCTCCAGATAACAGGGGTCTTACAAGCTATATAAGCTTGAAAACACTGCTCATATATGCAAGAATACTACAGAGTGATATGGCTAGCTCTCTCTATTTCTAAAAAGAGAAGATTGCCTTCATATCTTGCAAGAAGCCATAGCTACTTGCTTCCTGTTCTTTTATAAGGTAATCTGTCTATCCAATGTTACTTGTGAAGTAGTCACTCCCATGTCTTATTCATGGTGTCCACTCATGAGCTCTCTATTCTATATCATCTTGTTTTTATTTTCTCTAACTGTTTCTGTTTCTGTTCTTTCTAACTTGTCTAGGCCTAAGTCCGATATACCTAAAAGCTTCTTAAGCTTGCCACCAAATGTGATTTCCCTATAAGCTAAATAAGCAATCACTTTTAGGACAGTTATCTTGTTCCATTATACTGTACCAACTAACTCTTCCAATATAAAGGCCTCTTCTTTCTGCAATCCAACAATAATTATAGAACTGAAGTACCAGGATTTCATTCTCTTGTCTGTTAATAATTTGATGCAGAATTCATAACTAGTACTAGGTTCCCAGTCTCTAGCTCAAATTCATTTATCTTGTTCTGGGCTTCTCTCCAATCACCAACACTTGGCCTTTCATTTCTTCTAGTGCTAGTCTTTTCAGAAACTGTGATACCATGTTATTGACTGGCTAAAGCTCAATAGTCTGATTGTCTTTTATGTCTATTGCTTTCTGAGTTCTTTCCAGAGTCTTAAAAGCTATTACCAACACCAAGCAATTCTTTTGGATAATGGTCACTGACTTGTGAGTGCTTTCAATAACTTCTAGCTTTTCTTTTTACTACTCTGAATTTCCTTCAAAGTAGAACTCATCTTAGGTACTATTATCTGTAGTTTCCTAAAGGTCACTTTTATTTTCTCTTCCAGTGCTTGTTCTAAGATCTTAACAAGATTAACTCTCTTTTCTATTGGAACTTTTGTCTTAAGTGGCATCTCCTTCTTTAGAAATCATCTAAGTACTGAGCTAGCAACATGGGTTTTTCTGCTGTCTATACTATCTCATATATCTTTCTGTATAGAAAGTTGTACTACCTTGTTAGTGATTTCACTTGCAAACAGGTATAGCTTTCTTTTATATACTTAGGTGAGGCCAACTCCTTTCTTAGATTCTTTTTCTATAGTTCTTTAGAGAATAGTATTATGACATGTTTCTGTTATTACCAAGTGGTCTCTGTGCACATACAAGTGTTGGAAGGAACAGAGTACACAGCAGCATGGTGCAGTATGGACAACTGGCAACTACTTATCTGTGGTGTATACTTCTATAAAGAGCTGAAAGAAGAACAATAAGCTGTATTCTCAAAGGCAAACCTAACTACATAAATTTTTCTATAGAATACCTAATTAGGACTATGTGCTTACTAAGCAGAGTGCTTTGCAACACTCCCTCTTGCTTAAGGCTTTAGCTGTTAAGTGATAGAGGCATAAGTGGGTAAGTTCAGAGTATCTCTAAGCTAAGAGATAGGCAGAAATAACTAAACAGGACTTGGCCAAGATTTTTAATCAGAATATCAGCAGGGTTCTCTTTTCCATCAATATGATATGATTCAACTTGTTTATCCTCAATTAGATCTCTTATATAGTAATAGCAAATATCAATATATTTGAATGTCAAAGTTGTGGATGATAGACTTTATTTTTCTTTTTCATTTCATTTTTCATTTTACTTTATTTAGGGTTAGACTTTAGCATGATGTCACAGTCACAAGGTGTGACTCAGTATCATACATCAGTCAAATGTTACATGATACTATTACAGTAATAGTCACATGATCATGTGTCACAATAGAAGGACATAGAAGGTTTTAGAGCAATGATGTCATATAACATGTTTTATATATAGTCTTTAGGATAGGCTAGATACAGTAGTAGTATAGACCAACTAGTATAGCATATAAAGTAAATACATTGTAACTAAGAACTCTATTGAGTTCTCTTATGATTAACCCAATCCAAGGTTTATTCTTTTGATTCTAACTTTGAGTCTTAAGACATAATATTGGAGCACTTTTCTTATATAGAGTTAAATTCCTAGAAAAGTAAGCTAAGATTATCGCCATAAATATAAGAAGTTAGAACATTAAAACTGACCTCATTGAGGAAGCTTCTTATCTAAGCAAGCTAGCAGCCACAATCAGAGCAGACTATATATTTAGCCTCAGTTGAAAATAGAGCTACTATCTTTTGCTGGCAGCTTATCCAGGATGTTACTTCATGAGCTATTAGAGTAAAGTAGCCAGTCATGAATTTATGTGATTCTGGATCTTGTGCCCAATCTGAGTTAGAGTGTGCTACAATGGACTTATTGCTAAGTCCATCATAGACTATCTAATACTTGCAAGTATTAAGCAAATATCTATAGAGGTATAATCTTACTTGATAATGCTCATTTAAGAGATTTGCCATCCATTGAGCAAGTTTGACTACAGCAAATCCTATGTTAGAATGTAAACAAATCATCAGATACATTGGAGATTCAACTATTTGCTAGTACTTTTGATGGAAATTGGGATCATACTGTTTATCATTTGATTTAAACACATAGCCCAATAGAAGTGGAGTACTTGTTGGGTTAGTTGTCACATTAAATTGTGCTAGAGCTTTATTTAAGTACTGAGATTGGTCTACAAAGATCTTTTGATCCTTATAGTTTGCTTCAACTCTAAGAGGAGCAGAGAATCTTTTGAACTCATGAAGCAAACATCATAGACATAAACAATCACTATTACAAGCTCTTTAGTCTTTTTGTCAATGAAGTAATATACACCAGCATTGGATTTGCATTGCTTAAATCCTAGAGTTAACATTTATTTAGTCATAGTCTGCCACTAAGATAAGCTAGCTTATCTAAGGCCATATAATACTTTGTAGAGTTACCAGACTTTTTTTTCTTTGCTATATAGCCTAAAACCTTCAGGCTGCTCCATATAGATTTCCTCATCCAGATTGCCATAAATATAGGTAGTTTTTATAACACAATGAATATCCCAATCTTCAAGGGCAGCAATAGCTAGAAATAAGTATGTTGTCTCATAAAGGACAACTGGAGAGAATAATTCATTAAAGTTGATTTCCTTAACCTGAGAAAATCCTTTTGCAACAAGTTGAGGTCTATAACAACCATCAGACTCAATGTTGAATACCCAGTGATTCTTGATTGCTTTCCTTCTCTTAGGAGGTTCACAACTTCATAAAAATTTCTGTCCTTAAGTGATTTCAGCTTTTTAAGACAAGACTCAAGCTACTTCTTTTGAATGTTAGCTGGAAATCTAGTGATATCTCTAAGGCTTTTGGGAATTAGGCAAGACTTGATTGCATATTATGTTAAGAGAAAGTGAATTTGCTTTACTCTCCCTTCTCTTGCCAAATGTGCCAAGTAGCTAGTGATGGCTAGCTTAGCTAATTGACTTGTAGGAGGTAGAGTGTTCATTCTACTTCTATCATTATCAACAATGATTGAGTATTTGCCTTCCCATTTAATCTTATATGGGGTTCCATCTATCTCAATAATATTGTCAGATGAGTTGTATGTGTAATCAACTCTATTTATCCTCATTGTCCTTGGCAGTGGATTATTAGAGAAATGTTATTTATTCTGATAGATCCTCTATTATTCCTGATGAGCATTTTTATGCCTATCATGAGCCATATTAGGATTGGAGAACCTCTCTCTTAGCTGCTATAAAGGGTTCTGTAGGATATTGGTAGAATAAGTGTATATATGGAGTACTAGTCTCATGAATAACCTCTTGCTCCCTTAGAAAGAATTGTAATTCCAATGTTACATATTCTTCCCCATTATCAGTGTGCAATCTCTTCACAGGATGAAAAGTAGTGTTTGATCACATCCAGAAAATAGACTTAATTACATCTGTAGCCTCAGACTTTTTGCACAGAAAATTTATGTTGCAAAAAGAGGAATAGTCATCAAGGAATGTAATTATCCACTTGTACTTTGAATAAAACAAGGTGGGGAGCTCAAGAAGATCTGAGTGAATCAATCCTAGAAACTCACTCTCATATTATTGTATCCTCATCTCAAATCCATCTTTGTAAATACTTTCTTTTTTCCTATGTTATCTATCAAATCTAAAATCAGTAGCAATGAATAATTGTTCTTGATTGTCCAACTGTTCAAATATTGATAGTCCTGTACTATTCTTTTCTTCCTATTCTTTTTTACCTTCCCTGTCTTCTAATAAATTTCAGGGTTATGATGTGCTAGCCACAGTATTTCTAATATAATGCTCTATTTCTATTCACCTATCACATTTATCTTCATTCTCTCTTTATGCTCTTTGTAAAACAATTCTACCTCTACTATATACTTTATTGGTCCTTCATGATTAAAGGTATTATCTACATTCTATATATATATCAGTCTATCCAACTTCTTCTTCCTGAACTTATTCTTCCTTGCAAACTTCAAACTTATCACTAATTTTGTTACTCCACTATCTAATAATGTCTCTACAATGATTTCTTCATTCTTCTTCTCCTTCAGCTTTATCTTCACTATCACCTTTCTTAACATTTTTTCTTCTTCTACTTTTCTTACTTCTATTGTTTTCTCTTTTTCCTCCTTTTTTCTTTTCTTCAATCTTTTCTCTCTCAGAATTATCTTCCTATCTTTTCTTATCTTTCTTCCACTCCCTTCTCCTACATTTACCACTCCACTCTTCAATACTCCAAATTCATTTAAGGACCTCTGTGTTGGTTCCTCCTCTTACCTATTCTCTATATTTCTACAATAATAGGTAATATGCCCAAAGCCTCCATAAGCAAAACACTTTCTCTTTATTTGCCTCTCTTTTTATTTTCTCTGCCTCTTGTCATCTTCACTTCCCCTCTGTTCTTCTTTCTTCTCTTATCCTCATACTCTTCTCCATTTATCTTCTACTCTTTTTCTTTATTCTTCTTTTTCTCTTTCTTTTCTTCTTATTTTTTCTTCTTCTTCTTCTTACCTTTTCTTATTTTCTCACCTTCTTTATTCTCTTTTCTGCTGCCTCTTCCTTTCCTGATCCTCTGCTACCTGTAATTCCAATATTTGTCTTTATAAATTTAATAACATCATGTTATTCTCTATTATTTGCTTTAACAACCTCATTGCTTCCTTTTCTCTTACATCTCTGATCAATTATTCCATGTTTATTTGACTAATATTAACAATGCTAGTTTCTATAACATCTGACAACAGAAAATAATATTTTCCAAAAATATTTCTCTGTGAGTACTAGCTAGTATTTTTTCTATCCAATTTCATACTGACTACTAACTACTTATCTACTGCCTTACTAACTACTGCCCTGATCAAACTATCATCCTATTATCTATAAAAAGGGAATCTCTAAATTAGATACTTCCTTACTGGACAATGTCACTTTTCTGTGTGGAAAGATCATAATGAACCTTCAGCACAAGACTTTTACACAAAAATGACAAGTATTCTACTAAACACCATCCAATTAAGCAATGAGTAATGTCTAGACAGTGGCCTGGGTCTGATCACTAACACTTATGACTGTCCATACTAAATAGCTAGCTCTTTTTAAGCTTAGGGTTCAGCTATAGAAAGATTTGTGGCAATTGACTGTACTAGTTGCACACCAAGAATAATAAAAGAGTAAGAGAAAGGAAACTACATAATCTTGGACTAGCAAGGATATCTGAGGTGAAATAGACAAGGTTTGATCTGTACTGAAAGAGGTTTGAAAGTACAGATGAGAGTAAGTGGTTATCTGTGGATTGGGATGGATGAGGTCAGAATACAGAATGTGATAGTGTTACATTTCAAAGTGTTAAGATGAAAGTTGAACCTTGTATTGGATTAACTCAAGAGAATTCAATGATGTTCTAGTTATAGAATGTTTATCTTTTATATACTTGGCTAATGGTCCATACTACACTAAACCTAGCCTACTCTAAAAGATAGGTGTATTACATACTATTGATGTGTGATATAACATTATCATTCCAGAATCTTCTATGTTCTTCTATGACTGTGATATGTGACTAATATATATAATAGTTTGTAATAGTCATATATAATGTTATACTAAATACCAACCCTAAGTCCAAAAATAAGAAAATAAAGAGAAATGAAAATAGAAATGAAAATAGATTAAGTCTACTATCTTTGATTCTAATATTGAGAAGAATAGAAGAGTAGATGTTAAGAGACCAGAATGTTGACTCTCAAATAATAGACTTGAAGTTTTGACAAGTAGAGTGATGAAGATAAAGACAAGAGCAAATAGCTGCCTTATAGGTACTGATAGCTCAAAAAAAGAAAAGAAGGAGAAGTTGTTGAGAGAAGTAATAGTAAAGATAGAATTAAAGTAAGAGAATAACAAAGATGGAATTATAGTAGAAATATTGTTGGACAGTAGAGTAATAGGGCTGGTAATAAGTTTAGAGACTAATTGAACATATAATGGAGGTAGAATTGTTTTATAGAGAACATAAGGGGAAAACAGAAATGGATGTGATAGGAGAATAGAAGCATTATATTAGAGATGCCATGACTAGCACACTATAATTCTGAGATTGATTAAAAAAACTGGGAAGGTGAAAATAACAAGATGTTCAGACAAATATAGGAAGTAGTAGAAGACAAAACAGACAAAGACAGGATGGCATAAACAGAAATAAAAGGTACAAAAAGAGAAGAAGAAAGAGTTTAGAAAACCAATAGTTGAGAAAGAAATAGAAATAGCAAAAATGGTAGAAGAGAAATAGAAGGAAGAAGAAGATTTAATAGAAATTAGAATAGTAGAGGAATAGTTTCTAGAAGGTTTCATAAATATTTGAAGGTGTCTGAGAAGAAAAAATTAAAGAGAATACCTACAAGAAAAATATGGAATCACAGTATAAATCTTAGAGAAGGATTTGTTCCAAAAAAAAGAAAGATATATTTATTGTCAAGAATAGAGAGAGAGAAGGTTCAAGAATTTTTGAGGGATTAGTTGAGGAAGGGATATATTCAACTATTGAAATTACTATAGATAGAATGAGAAGAAGAAGATAGTGCAGAACTATCAATATTTGAATAGTTGGATAATTAAAAACAATTATCAATTGTCACTGATTTCAGATTTAATGGATAATATTGGGAAGAAGAAAGTATTTACAAAAATAGACCTAAGATGAGGTATAATAATATAAGGATTAAGAAATGGAATAAGTGGAAGACAGCACTCTCAATATCAGAATAAACTAATAGTAATATTTTTGGACTTACAAACTCACTGGTAACTTTTCAGGCTATGATGAATAATGTCAGACTTGAAGATGATAGACTTGATTTATTTTATTTTTCATTTTTATCACAAAATGAACTACTTGTTTGTGATATCTGAATCTTAGATATACTCTTAGAGGTTTAAGAGTGATTTAGAAGTTTGATAATGATGACAATGATGATAAGTATCAATATAGATATCAATG
>Ga0157363_1001408_pt1 | contig 20013 bp, 12 predicted proteins | sample AttsexASBM1_FD_111477 | JGI IMG/M metagenome (GOLD analysis project Ga0157363, IMG submission 111477) | Fungus gardens microbial communities from leaf cutter ant in Ribeirão Preto, State of São Paulo, Brazil - Atta sexdens ASBM1 | ecosystem: Host-associated > Fungi > Mycelium > Unclassified ... | reverse complement strand
CCAGTTTGCGTTTCCTCTTCGCTTGTCCAATTCTTTGTATTTCCTCCCTTCTTATCAGATTTTTCTTTACGCAGGCTTACGACTCTCTTTCATATACATTTTCTTTCTCTTCTCACTTGCATTTTCTCCTCTATATATATATATCTCCTTTTATATATTTTCTCTCTCTCTCTCTCTCTCTCTCTCTCTCTCTCTCTCTCTCTCTCTCTCTCTCTGCATACAATATACCCTGTGCGCACAATGCAGGCGATTGCCTGCGACACAAATGCGCAACGTGCACACACTCACTTGTTCGCTCACTCGCGCACGAGCAAAGCGAGCACAGCACGAAACGTTGAGCATGGCACGCTCGAATCGTATCTCGAACGGAACTCGGAAGGCGCGCAACGTGCATTGTTTCGCCCGAGCGGCAACGCCTGACGTTGCCAACGACATTTCCTTCGCACTTTAAACACCCGCATTACACTTTCTCGCTCTTTCTCTCTCTCTCTCTCTCTCTCTCTCTCTCTCTATCTCTCTCTCTCCCCCTTTCTCATAATTCTCCTCTTTATTCCTTATATGGGGTGTCTCTAAGCGTCTTTCGAAAATATCGAAAACAAGGAATGTCAATTATTTCGGTGTTGAAGTAAAACTCTTAATCATTGCGAAAACTTCAAAGATTTAAATAAGTTTAAATAAGTCCTTGATTCATATAAAAAATAAAGATAAAATAAGAATAAAAATAAGAATAAAATCTTATCTTTCAATTGAGAGCGACAAGTCATTTAACGCTACAGAAGTAATTTTTTAATATAATATTTTTTAAATAAGTTTCGTTTTTTATGGAAACTATCGTTTCCAAGGTAATGTTAAATTCTTATTATAAAAACTTAATATAAATATCTATATATATAAAACACATATTTCTCGTACATGCGCGAAGTATATTCACATACATTTTCAATACGCCGCACAGAATTACAAATTTAGCCTAATAACAAATTTCCATTAAAAAAAACTTTCTTATGTCTGTCACGGCCGGCACCAGCAGTAACAACGACAGCAACATCCGAAGTCTCAACTTGAAGCCGACGTCTCCCTTTCCTTTCTATTTGCCAGTGCCGGTCACTCCTCCCGCCGCTTCGCAGCGTAATTTTATTTCTCCGATTTTAAGCGACGCTCGGGGCCCTAATTTCGTTAAATGAGTTGTTTGCTAACTCGGTTAAATTCGTGAGCAGCCAGCCAACCAGCCAGCCAACCAGCTAGCGAGCTATCTAGGCAGGAGGCAGTAGTCTAGCAGTCAGACAGGCATGCAGCTCTTCCCGACCGGTCGTCGGTCGACCGACCAACCAGCACCGAACCGGTCGACAGGGTCTCGCACGGGTAATGGTTTGACATGGTTATTGACGTTTCAGGCCGAAATCTAATTATTTGATATACGTGCTTGTCTGCCGTCACTGCGGCATACAGATACGTCAACCATCAACGCTCCTCCCGTTGACCCTCTCTTTCTCTCGTTCTCGCTCTCGCTCTTCATCTGCCTGTCGTCATTCTCGCTACGACTACCGCTTCCTGGCTACTCAGTACACGCGGCCATAGCTGCACATGAGCAACAAATTATTCAAGGTGTACCCGCATACTCCTGATATAGATAAGAGACACAGATCATGAAAAATACAAGAAAAATGGTTAAACATAAAAGATATAAGTTAGAAGGATTCTTAATGCGAATCTCAGACAAAATATTCTTTGTTCAAGATTGTCACAAATTCCTCATCCTAAAATTTTATAAATTTCCAGGCAATTTATGATTTTTAGACAAAATTTCATGATTTTCCCTGATTTTCATTATTTTAAAATTTTTTGTATTTTCATTCTAATTTGGAAACCATTAATATTTTTTGAGAGATCATATGAACATAACAATATAAATTAATATTACTGACACTGCTTGTATTTTTAGTTGTTAAATTGATAGTATTGATGTAATATATATATATATATATATTGATCTTTTTTAAAATCAAGAATTCTAATTTTCCAAAAAATTTTGCAAAATTCCCTGATTTTCCCTGATCGTTTTCAATTACCCTGACAATTCCCTCTCAATTTCTAGTTTTATGGCAACCCTATTACAATTCACAATCAGATAAAAGATAAATTTCTGAGAATCTCACACGTCTCAGATGCATCGTCTTCCACTTAAATTTTAATAAATTTTAGTCATAATCACAGCCATGTGATAATATATTATTATAAAAAATCGATAGACACTCACGAGAGCTTGAAAAACTTCTATCTAGACGCGACAGAGGCAAATACGCGAATAGAGACTATATATTAAGCACGTGCACGACCAAAGCACAGTTAGTTAGTGTCTGATCACAAGAGCGGTCGGTTGCATTACTCTATAACAGCGTTACGTTATAGGCCAGCTCGCAATACGCTTCCCTATCGCTTCTCCTTCGTACACCTCTCCGCTTCCTCTTGACTTGTCTGCAGGGGTGAATCTCGAGGCAAACCAACTATTGGGAGGTAGTTCAGTACATGTGCACTATATGGCTTTCACGCGCGCTACGCGACGGCGTACTTAACATAATTACAGGACGCCGCGCGCCATAGCATTGTTCCACATCACGATGCCTTCGGGACAAACGATAATAAAGGTCGAACTTTGGTCACCAAACCAACCAGCGATTTAATCTACCGATCGGCACGCTGCTCTCTTTCTCTCTCTCTCTCTCTCTCTCCCCCCCCCTCCTTCTCCCTTTCTCATTCTCTTTCTCTTTCTACATGAAGGTTAATAACGTAATATCTTCGAAACTAAGTGATTTATTCTGTTAACTCTTAAACGGAGTTTACAATAAAAGTCATAGCGGTCGTAGAATCTTAAGTCATAGAAAATTAACCAATCAGTCAATTATTCTTCTCATATTTGACTGTGATTACGTTACGACTTCTATTGTAAACCCCGCGTTAAGAGCTACAACGATATCGTTACATTATTGCACAGCATTTTTACTACATACAAAATCTGCGCAATATCGTTACAATGGTTAAGAATTATCGAATACCCTTAAATAGCCCATACATTCGCAGTATTTAATAGAAGATAAAATTTAGTAGAAGATAATTCGTTTATATGCTTAAATCGCTGATTTTGTTAGTTTCGATTCGAAATCGAAATTATACAACTTTTACAAGTGCAATGCATAACGTTCGATGCGAAATAAATCAATAGCGGAAACTTTATCCGTTCTTTCTGAAGTCGTTCATTACTATGATATACTTAGGTGCTGTTCATCGTCGTGATCTAAGTTCGCAAATGAAGCACAAAGCTGCTGTTTCTTTGATGCATCCTTTATCTCTATCCCTCGCTTTTATAATTTTAATCGTTATTATAACAGAAGATAACACCTCGAACGAAAGACAGGTCAGCTCTTTACAGGCAGACGAACAGGTTTCACCCGAAATCGATCGCGCTTTTCATCGACGATCCGGGAGATGAACCGGACTTCGTCAAAGGACGTCGGAGAAGCGATCGGCCGGCTTTTCAGGGAATATCACGGCAACCTGGGTCCATGGCGTCAGCTTTACGCGTATGGAAGTTTAACCGGTTAATGCAACGAAAAAAAAGAGACCGCGAGAGAGAGAGAGAGAGAGAGAGAGAGAGAGAGAGAGCGGGGAAAAAAGGGATGAGGTATTTTACCAGCGTCTCTTTCACTCCGACTCACAACACTATATTCCTCCACCGCTTCACACTGACGTTTTTTCTGCCCTCCCCCGATATTTTGTCGTCTACTAATAGGAAGACCTGTCAATTGCGCTTTTCACAAAGCTCTCGTTCGGCACTTTACAAAGAGCTTTTCCGCGGCGAAAGAGCGCGGATGCGCGCGACGCGACGCGTCGCATGTCTACACGCGTGTTTGCACATTGCACAAGCAGGAAGGACACTCGCGATACATACACGCGCGTGTTTATACGTATGCACATGTATACATGTGGAAAAACATGCACGCACGGACACACGCTCACGGCCCGGTATATGTAATATATGTACGCGATGTGATACAGGGATGGATTTTACGCTCTGATCGCCGCGTGTACCCATGCCCGCCTCCACGGGGCGTCTTTCAGGGAAGTAACATCGTAATTTCATTAGGTATCCCACTCACTGACTCATTCGCTCCCGCTTGTTCCTTGCTCTCCCCCCCACCCCCTCTCTCTCTCTCTCTCTCTCACTCTCTCTCTCACTCTCTCGTTCTTTACTTTTATCTCTCTCGTGTGCACATAGATGCGCAAACAATGCCTGCCAGGCTGCCAATATCTCTCCCCCCCCCTCTCTCTTTTTCCCTTCTCTTCTGCTCTTTCCTTGAACCATCCCCGTAACCATTCTGCTCGTCGTCATCGTCATTGACTACCCTTCCTCAACCTCGATAACGGACGGCGAATAAATCGGGCGCGCATATCGAGTGCGCTTATTAACTCAGTTAACGCGGACGATTAGCGACCGCTGACGGAATATTTAGCAGACGCGGCTTACAATAATTTCGTGTCGCACGTTGCACTATCGTAATATCATCGTAAGCACTGATTAAACGCGAGCCGGCCGTAACGATCGCGATGCGATACGGCGACCGCGGTAATTTCGCCTAGAGTATTACGAGCGCAGTAATGGAATCGATAATAATTACACGGCTGTGAGAGCAGCGCAACGCGCCGTTGTCCTCCGGAGAGAGCCTTCTTTCAAAGGCTGCCCCATCGGCTTTATCCTTGGATTGGCGGACTGCACGTGCAGGATGTTAAAACCGAACCATGATTTCTTTTATACCGGACGGCCCATTTTTATCAGATTAACCGTTAACGGCAAAATCTTTGACGAATTCCATCCTTATTTCTTCCTTAAAGTTAGTGAAAAAAAATATTGAAGAAAAATTAATGATCGGATAAAAATTAAAATATTCCTCCTGTATGCAGGAAGGAATATTTTAATTTTTAAATTAAATTAATTTAAATTAATTTAATTTAAATTAAATTAAAATATTTTTAAAATCAAAAGGAAGATATGTACCGTATTTCTGAAATTATATCGAATCTGTATGATACACGTCAACAACTATACTCATCACCTGTGTTACATTTCTGATCCGATTTTTACTGTCACAAGCACGTATCAAACTCTCATATAAAATGAGATATTATTCTACTTATTCGTAACGTAGTTTATGCATAAAAAAGAGAAATGCTGTTAACCTCAAGAGCGGAATATTTGTCATGGCTTTAAATTCATAAAGCGTCGGATTATGTTTTCCTGCATCAGCTTTCTATACTTTCTCGTTTATTCTTAAAACAAGGTTACGCTGCAAACTTAATGCTCGCATTTTAATATTAGCTTGTCCGAATCATATATTTTATCATATTAGTTTTCGCAGAAGCAATCGTATAAAGAAATTCTGTACACTATTAAAAAAAAATAATTTTACCTTGACACCTTGACATGTGTCGTGTCAAAATTTTTAAAATAAGAAGAAAGGAAATATTTACGTTGACAAAATTCTAAATAAATTAAATAAAGAGATCCAATATATCCAATATATTATGTGTTATTTATTGTATCGCTTGAGGATCAATACGGAAGAAGCATCAAAAAAGCATCAGAAGAGGACCAAGCATGGACGCAGACGTCCGGGTTTCGTGACAGGCGAGCCGTTCATAAAACTTGGTTCGTTGTCGACGAAACCTGCACGATCTGCAACCACATCGGCGGTGTGCCAGCGGCGCATGGCGTCGCGATGCCTCGGATTTCTCACTCGTGCATGTGTCGGAAATAACACAGGAGCTGAAAACCACGAGACCTCAAACAAAATCGTACGCGTGAAACATCGATGCGCGCGTCCGTCATGCGAAGCAGAGCAAGTAATATACCATATCGCGAATAAAATGAACCGAAATACGCGCAAGCATCATGTAAACGCACGATTCCCTGTGTCTGTGTATGTATAGGGAAAAATATGGAACATAGACTAACAAAAGAGAAATACGTAATGAATACTCACTCGAATAAAGGACATATATAATTAAAGATATTATATTTAGAATACAATCAAAAATCATTTTTCTTTCGCATTGTAATATTCTTTTAACAAAATTATTATCCATTTTCGACCATGAAACTGCATATAACCCGCAATATTCTTTAATAATTAGCTTTACGCATGAAATTACGTTTCTTTACGTCCTTTCCGTAAATATATAAATTTACAGTATACTTGGAATGGATAAAGAGAATATCTCTTTCCAGGATAATAGGATAACGTGGCTATAAAAATAATAGCTTCGTAACATCGACGATAACAAGTTTATTTTCATCTGCAATCTGCAATCGGCAGATAGCATTCCATTCTATTTTGATCAGAAAATAAGTTTTCTATTTTTTAATAATTATTACATACAAGAGAAATATTTTCCAAAATTATACTATACAATATTCCATATTGTCACAATTATGCCATACTAAACACTTTATATGACTCATAACTTACACGATAATACTACTTTAAAGATACTCAACAATCTTGATTTCAGAATCTCAAAGACAGATTAATACATGTAGCTTCTTTTCGAAACTAGATAAACTTTTAAATTAAATAAATGTTAACTCTTGTTACTGAGTCAAACTTATTGAATTAAAAAAGGGCTCAAGCCAAAACGCTGCTTTAAACAAAATGCATTTCAAGAGAGTTTTTATTTTATCTTATAAAATACTTATAAAGAAAGAGCCACAACTTCATTAACGGACTTTCAGTGGTCCCTCTAGGTATTCTCTAGATAAAATATAACTTCAAACGTTCAAAAATAATGTTTTTGCTAAAGAATAATATTTATACTCCTTTTTTAACCCCCTTTTTGAATTTATTCTTGTTTGTGTTCTAAAATCAATGAAATTTTCGGCGGAAGCGAATCTCTCGTCAAAGATCGCCGGGAATCCCGCAGGATCCTCGATGGTTGGTTCTCATTAGCACATACGACGCAAACGTAGGCGAAACGGATGTTCAAGAAGGGCGGAGCAGCTGATCTAACGAAGTAGCGAGAGGATCTCACTTGAGGTCTGCTTAAGGGTTTCCTTAACTTGAGATTAACTCGAGGTTAATTCACTTAGGAGGACTTGGCCCGACCACTGCTCCAGGCTGCTATTAAGTATTACTACTCGGATTAGTATTACCAGTTTACTCGAGTCGCATGATGCCGACGCACCGTGTCGTGTGCGCCGATGTACGCTATACGCTCATGCATATACGCAAGAATTTACGCACGTTACTACGTTACATGCCTGAAGAGTACATCTCTCTCTCTCTGTCTCTCTCTCTCTCTCTCTCTCTCTCTCCCCTCTTCTCTTCCTTTCTCTCTCTCTCGAAAATGGCTCCCGAGGCTATCGTATTTCCCTTAATGATATACCCAGAGTGAAGAACGACTTTTTGGGATTTCACACGACGCCGTTGTTTTACAGCAAACGCCAGGATAAAGCACTATAAAGCGATGTAGTTCCGCATGGCGTTTCTACAATGCTCGAGGCATTATCATAGATTACATCTTTCCGCTACCTCTGATGTGTTGTTTAGCTGGTATGTAGAACAACACTAACTTTTGAGCCAACAATTATAAAAGGTTTCAACGAAAAGGATCTTGTTGGAATAACCAACAAGGTCCTTTTCGTTGAAATTATTTTCAATAACCAACATGTGGCCCTTCTCGACCTTTTATTATGAGAATAGGAGAACTTAAGTATTTACGTGAAATTAGTTTGAAATATTAATTCATATAGCTTCTCATAATTCCTACACTTCTCTTCCCTTTGTAGGATTTTACTGTAATATTATGCAAGATAGTCTTTCTCTCTTCTGTTATATTAGTATAGGAAAAGAGAGAGATTAATTATTTGCTTTGTATTAGAAAGAAATATCATGCAATAAAATTCTATCACTCATCAGATATAAATATTTGCACATTATTCAATAAAAATTCATATATTTTATTAACTCCTTAATTACAGTCATAAATTTTTTTCATGCTGTAAAGTCTGTGTGTCATTATCCACGTGCAGTCAATTTAAATACCATCCTTCTTCACATACAAATTTTCTACATCGACTACTTTTATCTTGTTTATAGAAATAAAAAAATATATTAACATAAAATTTTTACTCATGGATTACATCTGATAAATATCTATATCTCTGCAAACTCTGAATATTAAAATATTTTCTAGTATCCACACAAATCATCCTCTTTCTCTTACAAAAAAGTTTACAAAATTCTACTCAATAAAAAATTCTATTTAAAATATTAGTTAAGAAGCTTGAATTATTTAATTTATGCCCATTAATGGGAAAACTTATATATTTTCTTACATTCATGTATAATTTCGCAATAAAGATTACAAAACATATTTATATAACATCGTTATAATAAAATTTTCTAGAAAAATTTTCTAGACAAATCATTGTTGTATCTGGAAATGACTTATACAACAACCCTCTCCCAAGAATCCTGCAATATTTTACGTACTATAGACCTCTGCTAGTACGATACATGTCTGTTGCGTGACGCGACTGTTTCTCTTTTCTCGTTATTTCTACTCGTTTCTCGACCACGTTAATTAGAAACGCGTCATGTATTAGCCATTAACGACGGCGATAGACATAAGCGTCTTTTTCGCATGTACAGCAACGTTTGACACCCAAAATGACCATCTGGTTACGTGAGCTATCGGAAATCATAACGTATCGTTGTGCATACGGCATAATAACGAGCGTCGGTTCGTAATGACAATTGTCTATTACCTGCAGATGGATGAGCATGACCCGTGTGTAACGATGGCATCGATATTGTACTAAATATGAGTTTTTCAAGCGCCAATCCAACATCGCTCTCTAGACTGTCCAATTGATACTAGAAATAAAATAATGTAAATATTAGTATATAAAAAATACCTGCATACTTAAAAGATACTAAAAGAAATAAAATAATGTAAATATTAGTATATAAAAAATATATACATACTTAAAAGATACTAAACAAAAATGAATCATACAATCAAAATTCACTAAGTTTTTAAATTAGTGTATAAATTTTATAGATAATACAACTTAAAATAAAGTTTATAAAATGTGAATTCTGTACATTTTTGCTCTCTGACTGAGTCCCCTTTTGATCGAGCATCCATATTTGGTTTGCTCGAAAATTGCGAGCAAGCATTGGTTCGAGGGCCATCACTACTCTATCTCTATCTCTCTCTCTCTCTCTTGCTCTCCAGGTGGCCCTTCCGCACGGGTGCCGTTCAATACTCACGTATGAATAGCGATGCGAAATCGGACAGCGCCACGTGAATTCGCGATGCACGCCCGGGACTCGTTTAAACGCGTCACAAATGGCATGCACCTGCCCGACGAAATCGCCGTGCCAAATAGCGGTCGAGAATTTTTGCGCGTCGACGGCGTCGATCACTCTCGTGCATCACAAGGACGATCATTGTGATTTTGACAAAAAAATGGAGCAAAAGTTAAAATCGTCGCAAGTAACCTGATATCAAAGATCAATACTATAAATTATCTGTACTTTTTTGTTTGATGGAATTTCATAAAATTTTGGAGCAATTTTGTATATGATTTTCATCTAGAAGATATCGAAGCATTATTGATTAAGCAGAAGAAAATTATGTAATGTATATTTTTTATTAAATTACATGCGCACTTTAATATAGAACTTTATATAGAAACTTTTGATCGAACTATATCGTTTAAGATAAAAAATTAATAAAAGATTAAGAAGTAAATGATTAAATTATTAATTAAATGATTTCATAATTGTCAAGCATGACAAATAAAAATATCATTATATTAATTATATTGTCTGTTTGGAACGTAACAGATTAAATTTCTGGATATACATTACAATATATGGAACCAAAGAATAACAACTTTATATATTAGAGACGTACGAGAAGTATAGCAATATATAAAAAAGTTTATATGTTACAGTAGCTTACTTCAATTGCAATATTGCAATTTTCAACATGTTGTTCCACGAAAGATAAATTCGCGATAAAACGGCACAAAATTTCTGGAACTATAATTTGCTTTGCGTATCTTACTTGTCGGTGAAAAATAATCATTAATAATTAAGTTGAATTTCCGAACATTCTATTACAATCCAAATTGTAATCTGAGAATTAATGTGAATTAGTAATATAGACGCGATAGCAGTTCCATATATAGCCGAACGAGAAACCTTTACTTCTTTCAATTCCCGTTACAAGCCTAAAGCGACAACGGCAAATGGAGAAAGGGGATCAACGCGGTTCCAGTAGGATGATCGGCCGAGAAAAAAAGAGGATCTAACAAGAAAACGAGCAACGGGGGCAAGAGTGGCGGGCAGATTTCAATTACAAACAGCAACGTATCGCAAAGTGGTGGACACCAGGCATAGTATTAAAAGCCGGCTGGACTTGGCTTTTCGGCGAGAACCACCCAGAGGAGAGAGGAAAAGAGAGCCGGGCATCACTCGCGCTGGCTAGCATTCATCCGTTTCCATTGAGCCGACCTAGCTGCCGTGCAGCCCTCGCACAATGCCAGGCACTCGCTATTGCGCGCGAGAGACCTATTATTTCATCAGCTCGTCCCTTTTCTTCGATCCGCGTATCCGATATATCCTCCCCTCTCAACCCCCCCCCCCGGTTTTCCAACTATCCTTTCACGATCTTCGTGCACCTTGTCCGATCGTCGATCTTTTTCCTCTTCCTCTTTCCGCATTGCCTAGGTTTCTCCGCCTCGTATTTCGCGTTATTAAGGATCATCCTGGACCGCCGACGTCGTCGTCGCGATACGCTCGAGTGAACCGGATCGATTTTCGGCTCCCGTGCTCGAGACGTCGGCAGAATGCACCTGCACCTGCATTTCGCTCGAAAGAAGAGATCAGTTCCTATTCTTAGACGTATTTCCGTTCACGTTAAAAGTGAAATAAACTTGGATTTTATTGATATTTATATATTTATATTGGAAAGAGAAAGAATCAACTATGAAAAGGACAACTACGATTTTACGATTTTATCTTTCCTCTTTTCAGTATGTTATTTTAAATGTAAGTATACTAATATTCGTGTGTAACTCACCGTCTATGAAACTTTTAAAATAAAAAAATATTAAAACTTTATTATTTAATATCATGAATATTTTGCGACAATTCAAAACTCTAATTTTTGTTCGTGAGATTTTCGGAGATGTCTTTATTCTTTTTCCATCAGTACTCCATTTTTGTTCTTATTCTATATCTTTCGCACTTACTAATTAACTTTCATTGTTTCTTGTCTCCAGGATAATCAATACCAGCACTGACGTTGCAAGTTTAGATAAATTTTCTATGAATTACAAAGTAAGCAAACCTATTGTGTTTCTCTCTCTCTCTCTCTCTCTCTCTCTCTCTCTATTTAGTTCTATCTCTCAACTTCCTCGTCTCTCCTGTGTACGTATGCACGCTAACAGGAAGCTGTGATAGCTCTTGACAAGCACATGACGTTTGCGGCCGTCCTGCTGCCGAGCATATAATTATCGCATACCGCGTAGGCAGCTAGTTGCATTGCTATCGGCTGTTCTTACTCGCGATGCATTAAGAGACATTCGATTGTATTGGGATGTCTAGAATTAAACGTATCTTTTTGATGCTACCATTGAACGTCAATTTCGAATATTATAATTTGTAACAAAATTATAATGAAATATTCATAGTCGCTAAAGTATGATATTAATAACGATAACATTCATAAAACTTTTTGATCTGAAACTTTTAAAATATGTAATTTAATCTAAGTAATACATTTTTCGTATAATATGGCGAATATAAAAATAATCAACATTCGCAAATTAAATGGAATGATAATATTTTATTATGTATACGTATCTTTCAATTTACCATCTCTTTCATCGACATGTAACATAGAATTTATTAAAACCGCTTTCAAGTTATACTTTGTAAAAACAATAAATATTCGCTATGTACGCGATAGATATATTTCAAAATAAATACTGAATTGATCTGTGCTATATTGAAGTCAAATATCCTTGATGTTCCAAGTATTTTCAATAAATAAACTCAAAATATTCGATAATTTCACAGTTCGCCGTACGCGTGTAGGTCGTATTACAAGGAATGGTATGATCTCGTAGCAAGGCCAGCTTTCGGACCAGCTAATCCAGCAATAACGACGCGATAGCACTCACAGACGATCTCACATTCGGCCTCTTTCCGCATTAGAGAACTTAATTGCGCCACAAGCAGATCGAGAGAAATGCTGGACGTGAACTCGTTCTATGGTACTCGTGCGGAATCGCGTATTGTCTCCCGACCAACCCTTCAAGCTCGCTTCGTCGCCCACACGCCTCGTCAGTGCGGCACCCCGTACCACCCGCTCCACGTGTGCGCCATCCACGGTAACGAACCATCTCGCCATCACCATCACCGACTAGCACTAGTACTAGCACCAGCAATGACCGGCTTTACCTCTCACGCGCGCGACAGTAACGTCGTTGTGTGAAAGCCGCTCCTGATCATTCGCGCGTGCTATATTATTTTTACCTCGGCAACTAGAGCGGCGAAACACGTAGCGTTATCAAACAACGGCTTTGTCTAACTTTAATTGAAAATATTGGAATAAATTTTCCAATAGACGTTGCCGATGAAACTACCGCCACCGTCGCTACCGCTGCCACCAAGCGCATAGCCACCCACCCGACACAGGGTGAATGGATGACTGAATCGCGCGAAGGGATATACCAAGGGAGAGAACGGGGGTTCCATTGGTACCGCACATTGAGAGATGGTTAGGTAAATAGCCGTTTTGCGAGACAAGTTTATATATGACGCGGGATTGTTGTTCAAAAACGGGACCAGTAGCCAGTCAACCATTTTCGGCTCGATTGATGTCATGCTGCCCGTACCTTCGTTTGAATACAGCAAGTAGATCATAACGGAATCACCGATGCCATAAATGAAATACACACGTATGTGCGTATGTGAGCATACATGAGCTTCGATCGCGGTGATCACTGTCGCGTGCTAATGTGTGCGTGTCGGGATAAACGAAATCGGTCAGACCGCGAGCGAGCGACGTTGACGCCTGTTAACGATTAATACACGTCCCCGCGTATGTCGTCAAGATCTAGTCATTATCCAGGAAAGGTTGCAGCTATTTTTCATGGACTCTCAGCTGGACAGGCAGCCGCGTCTGTTGGCGATTTAATCTAACTGATGATAAGCGTCTGTTGTGCAAAATATGTCAATCTGTATGGTGAGGAATATAATTTATATCACAAAATAGCGCATGAAATATGTGAAATTTTAAATTAATTGTAATATTAGTATGTTATATTTAATAATTATAACTGTAATATTTTATAAATATTATAATATCTTTAATAATTGTTATTTTTATTAAACGATGATAAATGAAATTTAACAACAAAAGTAAAATTCTTTAATTAAAGATCGATGAAAAAATTCTTCTCTGATCAAAGACTAAAAAAATGATCAATGAGAAGTTAAAGATAATAATCAATTATCAAGTTGTTTTATCAAAGGATAAAAATATTAAAGAAAATTGCTTAATAAAAAATTATAAGAGCATTTTCTATCTAATTATAAAATCAATATGCTGAAGAAATAAAATCAATCACCAGTCATCAATTATTCGATACAGGTGAGAGAGATTTAGCAGCGGATTGCAGCAGGCAAAATGACAGACTAGAGAGCAGACCGGAAGCGAGTTCACCGCTCATTTGCGTCAGGATGAAGCCATACCCTCAGCTCTGACTTCTGCGCCTCCCCGATTTTCTCCCGTCTGTCTCTTCTTCCCTTCCGAGCCCTCATTTCTGTTGCGTGCCCCCATCATAAACCAGCCTCGTTGGATGCCTGGGGCCCATCGCCGCCGAAGGTTTCTTCTTCCCGGGGGCGGGACCAGGCAGAACCGGAAGTGCCCGGATATGAGTTTCCGGCGAGGACAATTTGCAACGCGAAATTGAATGATCGACTCCGATAACCGTCCCGGAGCTGTTCCTATCCAGCAGTCGACTACGCGTATTCGAGGACGGCGTCGTCACCGTTATATCGAAAACGAATCGCCGGGCCACTTCGCCATTAGTACGATTCGTTATCGTCATTACCGGCATCGACGTTGCGCGCCGAATCGTTCCGGGAAAGGACGAAAGAGAGCATATGGCCGACGATGATTGTTGTAGTCGCGGTCTGCGAAAGCAGACATAGAGATCATCTTGTCATCAGTTACATTACAATTACTTGGACTGGTTTAAGCAATAATAATAATTAAAAAACATTTACGGAAGGAACAATTTTGCTGAAAAATTTAGCTACAGATTTGAAAATAATTTTTTTGTAAAAAATATTGACATTCTAGCAATTAGTTCAATTATCTAATTATTTTAATGATCTAACAAAATTATTTTAAAATCTGTATCTAGCTAAATTTTTAGATATTTCAGCAAACTATCCTTTCTGTGTAGCTAAAAATAATTCAAAAAATAAACTTAGATCTACATTCGATTTTAACTCATCGAACCAGTTAATCTTGCTCCTTGATATTTGTATTCGTCATCAAATCAATGTGATTATTAATATTGTTGTTAGCTACGTTTAACAGCAAGCACGACTGCAGCAATAACGATTAACTACGTTACGCCTCGCAAACCGGTCACGCTTCAGGCAAAGTCAACCTGCGTGTCATCGGCGGCGCGTTCAATATGATACAATCGATAATGACGATTAATAATACGGATATCGTGATTATAATTAGCAGAATCATACGCGTGGTGAGATGGGAGGGGACTTGTCGTTTAGCGCGACAATAAATTTTCGTCGTTATCCGCGTCAACGATTTGATCGACGTAAATTTCGTCGCAATTAAACGCGCTGCGCGAAACCGCATTTTGACCGAGATGTCTCTATATATTCAACAATTGCATCGTTTTGTAATATTTCAGCTCGAGGGAGGCCAGGATGAAACGAAATGTCAACGCAGACGGTAATAGCTTACTTCGATATATGTATATACTGCGTAACACTTTTTAATGTAAAGCGCTCACAATTTCCGTGTGATTAAAGTGACTGCGATTTACATTCAAAAAAATTTTGTATAAACTAGTTAAAAAATTAGAGAGATTCTACTCAAAATTAAAACATTTTTCTCAATAATATTTCTCGCTCCTATGAATCTTTTGTAAACTAAAACTTCATTAATAATTACCGCAATCATTATTTTATTTATTCCTAACAATTGTTGTAATTGTTGTGAAAACCGTACTTGATTTCCCGGTAGCCGAATTTTTCGGTGTTGCATCGAGCAACAATGTTTCTGGAAAGCAAGCAAATGGATAAAAGAAACCTTATCTGTGTATCTCTCTGTCTCTCTCTTTCACAAAGGGACATTCTCGCAGTGGGCTTTTGTGCGATTCGTATCATCAGTGGTAGTTGGTAGCTGCCTGCAGCTTGCAACGCCATTACTGCCTTGCCTTGATGGCGACAGAACTGAACTCGAGTGGCACATTACGACTGTTTCTGTCGACTGACGCACCGATAGCGTCACCAGTTTCCACGATTCGTTCAACATAATTCAAACAAAAGTTCTCGAAGTTACGGCCGTTGTGTACTGTAGTCGGCGTCATATGTACCTACGTTGAATCAATGCGCTGGGAATTACAATCCAACGAGGTGAAGGTAAAAGGAAGAGACGCGGACGACAAAGATGTTGCTTCAAAGTGCTTTAACGTCATCAAAGTTATATAAGCTTTATCTATCTCTTTAATTACTTTAATTACTTTATACATAAAAATTTGTGAGATGTTACGCTTATCGATCATTCCGATCTTCAGGGAGGAGAAATATTAGGTACAAAAGTAACACTACAAACTTCAAATTCAAGTAGCTATAACTTCATTAAAAATAAACGAAATTCAAATTTAATAAAAGGATTTTAAAGCATAGATATTTCTACTTTCGAAATGTTTCTTGAATTTTTCTGTGAATTTGTTTAATTTTTACATATAAAAAACTACGAGCTGACAAAATAGATATTCTCACTTTGTGGATCTGTCACGTCCAAGAAAGATTTGCAATCACTTTCGACTTTCTAACGTAAAAGCTTAAAGTTTTCTACAAAATCACTTTAAAAATGTTCCTAAAATTTTTTTATTATTAATTCTTATCTGAATTAAATAAAATTAGCATTTTGACTTTGATTGCTTATAACTCCATTAAAAATCACCGTACCATGAACAATTAAAAAAAAAAACTAAAACTTTGCTCTATCGAAAGGTATAACAAGCAATTTTTTTTTAAACATGTAAACATGAAGTACAAATGAAGTAGCGCTATGAACTTTTATTCCAGTACAATACATTGTTACGTACGAAAATATATCTATAAAATTGCGCAATATATATTAAATTATTTTCAGAACTTATTATTGTTGTTGTCATATTTCTATTGTAAAAGAAAAATTATTCACCTTTACTATCTCATGTTGATAAAAATCAGTTATAATCGATACATCTGTCAATATTGGAGTGTACGTTCTTGTTCTATAGATCAAGAATTTAATTTCCTTTTCTAACCGCACGTTAAGTCTGTAACAAACTGTTCTCGATCCATTTGAACATGTTCAGCGCGAAACAAACGTGAAGGGAGAAAGAGAAAGAGAGAGATCGATCAATCACTTCTCGCGTGGAGAAGAGGGTAAAGAGCACAACGGTACGAATGAATTCTCGGATCTCTAGCGACCTTTTTGCCCTCGTTTCACGCGAAGAGAAGGCAGAGAGATTGACTCCAGCAGAATCGCTTTCTTATAGACGATTAAGCGAGAGGGTGGGCGGCGTTTCGCTGCCACCGTAAGAAAGAAACTTCTGCGCGTCAGCCTGCTAAAAATTCAAACGCGCGAATTTCCCCAGGAATAAATTTCCAAGTTTCCCGGCCGAGAACAGTCGAGCAAATACATCATACCAAGCTTACCCAGCGTCGTGCAGCCAGCCAGCGCACGGTCCAACTGGAAAGTTTGGCGCATTGTCGGCGAATAAACGGAAACGATTGTTGTGCGCGACGCTTGCGGAGGGATGGAGGGCTGAAACTTTGCGGACGCGCGATGCGCATTTATTGGTACTCGCGATTGGCAACGAATGCGTCTCATCATGTGGGGTGACGTAAGTCAGAATAGCGTGGGACGCGCGAAATAAAAAGACATTTTAACAGAATAACTCATTTAGAAAAAGAGAACACGGGAACCGTATTATTCCATGAAGTATCGAGATACTTCATCAAACATTATAGAGAATAACAGGGAAAAATTGTTATTTTCCTTATCATCCTTATGAGATATAAAGCATTCTTGAACAACATGTATGTAAAGGAACTAAACATATATAATAAATAGCAATGAGAAAAAATATATATACTAAATTTTAATAAATATTTATTTGAACACAGTATCAACTAAACATTTACTTAGAAAATTATAGAAAATAAATGTTTACTCAATAAAAAGAAATGATTAAATCAAATTAATGTTTGTTCCAAATAAATATATACTTGCATTTGGTAAATATTTAATTGGCACTATTCAAACAAATGATTTATTAAAATTTAATTTTTTTTTCAATGCACATGTGACACGAAGAAAGTTTCTTGATTGATATACATGTTTGATGATAAATAATATTATTTTCTTTATAAAATTATTCTTATAAATATCTAAGGAACATAAAAATTTCTCGAAAAGATAGAAGTTTTATTGAAACTAATATTAACTTATAAACATTAACAAAAACAAGTGTTTCAAGTGTTGTCAATAAATATAGAAAATTAGTCGCAAAATGAAAATTTGATTAAAGGAATATCAAAGTAATTTGTCGCGGGATTACAATCAGATACAAGTGAATACAAACGGAAACATTCCACTACTTGATCAATAATAGATTGAACGTACTTTGCACGAAACTGCTTGTCGTAGTTGGGAAAGCTGTACCAGGTATCGCAGTCTTAATCACAAAATATCAATTGCTCCGAATCAGATCATTAACGACACGTTGATGGATCACGTATGCACCTCTCACTTGTAGCACGTTTCATTCTCTCTGTGTATTTTTGCTATATTCGTAACGAAGAAACACTGAAGTCAATTTACGCTAATTTTTTATGTCCGTGATTTAAAGAATAAAAGTGCCAAGAATATCAGGTGACAAAAAAGTTTCTAGGACAAAGTTTTATGTGTTCATTAAGTCATTACATAGATAGAAAGCTGACGTTATTTATCGTCATTTTGACGCCAAAATAATATTACAGTTGCAATTTTGACATCAAAATGAACATAAATAACATTACCTTGCTATCTGGATAGAATCGTATAAAATAAAACAAATTATGTTAGTTACATCTTATTAAATATCAAAGATTATGTACCAAAAAATTTTCATTAGTTGATAAAGACCGCTCTATTAACTGCCTAGGAAAATAGATCCTTGAAAAGATGAGCGGCTATTGACGATGCATTTCTGAAATATTTTAAAGTTATATCTTAAAGTTTATTTAAGATATTGTATATCAAAGATGGCTATTTTAAATATTAATAATTATTTTTAATATTTAATAAAATATAAAATCCAAGACATAAAAAAATCTAAAATTTGTTTTTTGTAAATATAATTTTTATTAATGATTTGACACAAAACTTTGTGGCCAAACTTCTTGTCACGCTATAATATTTTAATTATATATTTTATATAATTAATTAAAATTAATAAAAATTATAATTTAATTTTAAACTTTATATGTTAATTTTATATAATAAGACGATCATTCTAATCATTCCTTTGAGAGAAATTAAAATTATTATAATAAGATTAATAATAAGATTAATAATAATGTAATATAATACACCAAATTAATCTCGCTTTCCGCAAAGTCATTAGTAATGGCTAATTAGAATGAATATACATAATACAATGACCACATTATGAAGAGAGATATACATATATTGCAATAATGTATGATAATAGCGTAACTACTACGTATTTTTCATTATCTATTTTTAAAGATATTTGTCTTCATATATGTAGCATTTAAATGCTTGTACATATATGAATTATAAAAAAAGCTCGAATTATCGTACTTGTATCATTCACCGGTCCTGTCACTTATGATCTCATTCCATTTTATTATATGACACGTAAATATTTACGTACATAATAAATATGCTACAGTAATCGGGAACAAAAGTCACTTCGAAAAGTACATCATTATACATGGTGCTACAATGAAGTTCAGTGAATGTTACGAGAAAATAAATACCTAATTAATATAAAATATAATATATAATATATATAATAAATACGTAATTAATAAAAAAAAAAATATATATATATATATATAATATTTATATATGTATATATTACTGTTTTATTTCAATAGCAGTTATTTGTTGCATTTGCAATACCAAAATCATGATCAAATATATTCATAATAATAAATATATCTAACACATCTAGACAGTTGTGTTTTTAAATTTTTATTATCTATTGCATATTTTAACAAATGAGAACATATTTTCATAATAAAAGAACAATTTTAAGATGTATATTACAGAAAATAAACCTGTGGCTTTATGGACATTTTTAATTATATAAGTATAAATTATAAATATATATTTTAAATATTTTAAATTTTAATTTAAGAATCTATTCTACCTTGCTGGGGCCAAAAAATTGAAAAAAAATTTTTTTGCTAATTTGTTAGTGTCAAGTATATAGAATATTGTGTGGAAGCCTTAACGTAGCCTTAAATATAAACATATGAATAATAAAAAAAAGTAAAATTGGAACTTTAAAAACGTTTTTCTCGAAATATTTTTCAATCTAACGGAAATGATAGAGCCAAAACTATTGAACGTATCGCTTTCAAATTTTGCACGATTGTAGAGCAATGTTTT
>Ga0157363_1001407_pt1 | contig 20014 bp, 20 predicted proteins | sample AttsexASBM1_FD_111477 | JGI IMG/M metagenome (GOLD analysis project Ga0157363, IMG submission 111477) | Fungus gardens microbial communities from leaf cutter ant in Ribeirão Preto, State of São Paulo, Brazil - Atta sexdens ASBM1 | ecosystem: Host-associated > Fungi > Mycelium > Unclassified ... | reverse complement strand
CAGCGGTATGCACCAGGACGTTCCTAAAGAAGACGTTGTGATTACAAGCGTGACCGTCAGCGAGTAATTCGTGGCGACACTCTTTATTGCGGATCTACATCTGCAAACGGAAGAACCGGCGATTACCGCCGGTTTTCTGCGTTTTTTACGCGGTGAAGCGAAAAGCGCCGATGCGCTGTACATTCTGGGCGACCTGTTTGAAGCCTGGATTGGCGACGACGATCCTAATCCGCTGCACCGTGAAATGGCCGCCGCCATTAAGGCGCTGGTTGATTCCGGCGTACCCTGCTACTTCATCCACGGCAACCGTGATTTCCTGATAGGCAAGCGCTACGCCCGCGAAAGCGGCATGACGCTGCTGCCGGAGGAACAGGTGCTCGACCTCTATGGCCGTAAGATACTGATCGTGCACGGCGATACGCTCTGCACCGACGATACCGGCTACCTGGCGTTTCGCGCCAAGGTCCATACACCGTGGATCCAGAGGCTGTTCCTGGCACTGCCGCTGTTTATCCGCAGCCGTATCGCCGCCAAAATGCGCGCGGGCAGCAAAGCCGCCAACAGCAGTAAATCCATGACCATCATGGACGTGAACCCGCAGGCGGTTATCGACGTGATGGAAAAGCATCGCGTCCAGTGGCTTATCCACGGGCATACCCATCGTCCTGACGTGCATTCCCTTATCGCCAACGGCGAACCCGCCCACCGCGTAGTGCTGGGCGCGTGGCACACTGAGGGGTCAATGGTCAAAGTCACGCCGCAGGGCGTTGAGCTGATCGCCTTTCCTTTCTAAATACCCCACCGCACTAAATGATCAAGTACATTCAATTTTATTGAATGATATCGGCAAATTGTTTCGATTTTAATCACGCCGTGGTCGGTCTATTATTTATCACATCAGGGCAACACGCCCTATCCCAAACAAAACACTTAAGGAATACGACCATGAAATCTATCAAAACTTTCGTTGCAGTTGCGGCTCTCTCCCTGGTTTCTTTCGGTACTTTCGCACAGAGCATTAGCGCAACCGGTTCAACTCTCGACCGTGCAGAAGCGAAAATTGCTGCCCAGGCCGCTGAACAGGGTGCCTCTTACAAAATCACCAGCGCACAGTTCAACAACCGCGTACACATGACTGCAGAACTGACTAAATAAGAACACAGATTGCCGTGCCGCCAGTTGAGACTTGCGACAGCGACAAGACGATGAGGAAGGAACAGAGAATGAAAAAAATCAGCATCGTGAGCGCCCTGCTGTTAGCAGCTTTCGTGTCCACTGGCGCAATGGCGGCGGAGAATCGCTTCTCCATGCCCGAAGCAGGCTCAAATATGGACACCGGCATGGTGAATCATATTGACGTCAGCCACGCGTTCGACAAAGAAAACCTGACCGCAGGGGATCTTCAGTAAACGCCTAAAACAGACCGCCAAATGCGGTCTGTTTTGTTATGCATTCCCGCCCACAACGGCTCACCTTTTAACCGCGCAACCGTTTTCCTTGCCCGTATTACATGCTATTCTCTGTGCCCTCGAAAGCAGTGTGTTTCGCACCACAGGAGTTTTAAGACGCATGTCTTCCCGCAATAATCCGGCGCGTGTCGCCATCGTGATGGGGTCCAAAAGCGACTGGGCTACCATGCAGTTCACCGCCGAAATCTTTGAAATCCTGAATGTTCCGCACCACGTCGAAGTGGTCTCCGCGCACCGTACCCCCGACAAACTGTTTAGCTTCGCCGAACGCGCCGAAGAGAACGGTTACGAGGTGATTATTGCCGGTGCGGGCGGCGCAGCACACCTGCCGGGCATGATTGCCGCTAAAACCCTGGTGCCGGTTCTGGGCGTCCCGGTGCAAAGCGCCGCGCTAAGCGGCGTGGATAGCCTCTACTCTATCGTCCAGATGCCGCGCGGCATTCCTGTCGGCACGCTGGCAATTGGCAAAGCGGGTGCCGCAAACGCCGCCCTGCTGGCGGCGCAAATTCTGGCGACGCACGATAAAGCGTTGCGTCAGCGTCTGGCGGACTGGCGTAAAGCCCAGACCGACGAGGTGCTGGATAACCCTGACCCGCGGGGTGATGCATGAAGCAGGTATGCGTCCTCGGCAACGGCCAGCTAGGCCGGATGCTGCGTCAGGCCGGCGAGCCGCTGGGCATTGCCGTCTGGCCCGTCGGGCTGGACGCCGAGCCGGAAGCCGTGCCGTTCCACCAGAGCGTAATCACCGCCGAGATTGAACGCTGGCCGGAAACCGCGCTGACCCGCGAGCTGGCGCGCCATAACGCCTTCGTGAACCGCGACGTGTTCCCAATCATCGCCGACCGCCTGACGCAGAAACAGCTGTTCGACAAGCTCGGCCTGGCGACCGCGCCGTGGCAGCTCCTGTCCGACAAAAGCGAGTGGAATGACGTCTTCGCGATGCTGGGCGAGCTGGCGATCGTGAAGCGTCGCGTGGGCGGCTATGACGGCCGCGGGCAGTGGCGCCTGCGCGCCGATGAAACTGCAGAGCTGCCGGACGACTGCTACGGCGAGTGCATCGTTGAGCAGGGCATAAACTTCAGCGGCGAAGTGTCGCTGGTGGGCGCGCGCGGGCACGACGGCCACACCGTGTTTTATCCGCTGACGCACAACCTGCATCAGGACGGCATTCTGCGCACCAGCGTCGCCTTCCCCCACGCAAATGCTGACCAGCAGGCGCAGGCGGAAGAGATGCTTTCAGCCATCATGCACGAGCTGGGCTATGTCGGCGTGATGGCGATGGAGTGCTTCATCACCCCGTCCGGCCTGCTGATTAACGAGCTGGCGCCGCGCGTGCACAACAGCGGCCACTGGACGCAAAACGGCGCGTCCATCAGCCAGTTTGAGCTGCACCTGCGCGCGATCGTCGATCTCCCTCTGCCGCAGCCGGTCGTCAACAGCCCGTCGGTGATGATCAACCTGATCGGCACCGATCTGAACTATGACTGGCTGAAGCTGCCGCTGGTGCATCTGCACTGGTATGACAAAGAGGTGCGCGCGGGCCGTAAAGTGGGTCACCTGAACCTGAACGACGCCGATACGGACCGCCTGAGCGCCACGCTGGAAGCGATCGTCCCGCTGCTGCCGCCGGAGTATGCGAGCGGCATCGTCTGGGCGCAATCAAAGCTAAAATAGCTCTCCCTCCGCCGGGGAGTTGATATTCCCCCTCCCCGGCGTAAAATCCCCGCCCATTGCTGCTCAGTTTTCTTCTGGAATAACCATGAACGATGGAACGGACTATCGCGCGATCCTCGCGTCGGATACCCCTTTGATCGACGTTCGCGCGCCGATCGAATTCGCCCAGGGCGCGATGCCTGCGGCTATCAACCTGCCCTTAATGAACGACGACGAACGCGCCGCCGTCGGCACCTGCTATAAGCGTCAGGGACCGGACGCCGCGCTGGCGCTCGGCCATAGCCTGGTGAACGGCGACACGCGCAGCGCGCGCATCAGCGCCTGGCGGGAAGCCAGCCTTGCTCATCCTGAGGGCTATCTCTGCTGCGCGCGCGGCGGCCAGCGTTCGCACATCTCACAGGCGTGGCTGAAAGAGGCGGGCGTCGAGTACCCGCTGATCCGCGGCGGCTATAAGGCCCTGCGTCAGACGGCCATTCAGGTGACGGTCGAGCAGTCACAAAAGCCGATGGTGCTTATCGGCGGCTGCACCGGAAACGGTAAAACGCTGCTGGTGAAGCAGCACGCCCAGGGCATAGATCTGGAAGGGCTGGCGCACCATCGCGGCTCATCGTTTGGCCGCACGCTGACGCCGCAGCTTTCCCAGGCGAGCTTTGAAAATCATCTTGCCGTCGAGCTGCTGAAAAAAGACGCCGCGCGCTGGGTGCTGGAAGACGAGGGCCGGATGATTGGCTCTAATCACCTGCCGGAGTGCCTGCGCGACCGCATGGTTGACGCCCCTATCGTGGTCGTCGACGATCCGTTTGACGTCCGTCTTGAGCGCCTGCGCGAAGAGTATTTCGACCATATGTGGGCCGCTTTTTCTGCCGCCTACGGTGAAGACGCGGGCTGGAAAGAGTACAGCGAGTACCTGCATCACGGCCTGTTCGCCATCCGCCGCCGTCTGGGGCTGCAGCGCTTTGCGGAATTCACCGCGCTGTTAGACTCCGCGCTGCTGGAACAGCAACGCTCCGGCAGCACCGACGCACACTTCAGCTGGCTTGCGCCGCTGCTGAAGGACTATTACGACCCGATGTACGGCTATCAGCTGGAGAAAAAAGCGGAGAAGATTGTGTATCGCGGGACGTTCGAAGAAATTGCCGAGTGGCTTGATCGCTGAAAAAAGCCGGGTGGCGGCTACGCCTTACCCGGCCTACATGTTCTACCCGTCTGTTCCCTCTCCCTTTCAGGGAGAGGGTTAGGGTGAGGGTTAGAAGTCGTAGCGCAGACGTACCAGGTTCATGTCGCCCAGATCGTCGGTGCTGGAGGTGAACACGTGTTCGTAATCCACGCGGAAACCGTAATCCAGCTGGAAGCTGATACCCACGCCGTTGTCGATGCGCTGGTAGTTACGACCGTTCACGTACTCGATGCGATCGCCCATGAAGTAAGGCTGGATAGACTTAACCGCATACTGACCGATTGGGAATTTATACCCTGCGAAGTACTCAATACCCCATGCATCACCGGCAAAGTAGTTGTTAGTCGATACTTTTTTGGTGGTCATGAAGTTCTGGTACCAGCCGCCGCCGGCAGAGAAGGTCCAGTTGTCCGGCGTCCAGCTCAGTGCGGTACCCAGGATGTTCTGGTCGTAGGTTTTGCTGTCGCCGTTTTCCGGGTTACGCATGTCTGCACGGGTATAGTTCCACGCAGCGCCCCAGGTCAGATCGGTGGTCAGGTGGTAATCCAGACCCAGCGAGCCGCCGCCTTTACGCTTGTAGCGCAGGCCGTTGCCCGGCAGGTATTCACTGTCTTCAAACATGTAAGATGCGTAGATGTCTGCATCGCCCACGGTTTTCTTATATTTCAGCATCTGGCGTGAACGATAAGAACCGTCGTAGTCGCCGTTAATCCCGTTACCCGGCGCCTGACCAATCATGTCATAGTCCCAGATATCGGTTTTCACGCCAACCACATCATAGTAAACGCTGTTTTGTTGACCGAAGGTCAGCGTACCCCAGGTATCGCTCTTCAGGCCGGTGTACAGCATACGGCGAGAGGTGTTGTTCGCACCTTCTGCGTAGTGGTTGTCCCAGTCGAACAGCGCAGGAATATTCACGCCCAGCTCGTAGTAGCTGATCCAGCTGATGTCATCAAACAGGTAGTAATCTGCTGCAAAACGGAAGCGGGTGCCGCCGTCGAAGCCGTTACGCTTGTAGGAGCCTTTGTCGCCGTCGCCGGTCATCATGTTGAACTGAGGACGGATGCTGCCGCCAACGGTGAAGTTCAGGCGGCTCAGCGGATCGCCCGCCTGAGGATCTTGTTTCAGAACGGTGATTTCCGCTTGCGTTGCGAAGGACGTTAATGCCACTGCCGCGCCGATCGTTGCCGCCAGCGCTGATTTTTTTATAGTCATTATTTTTCCTTGATAGACACGCTGCTAAATATTTAGCAGGTGAATATTAACTGGAAATAATCTGGCTGTGTGGGCGGGTTTTTAATGATTTGTGCTACTAACGCTTGTGGTATTACCGTTTTGTGCTACTAAGCGATCACGCACCAGCATATAAACCGGTGCGTAATCATCACGGACGAAAATTAACTGACAAACTGTCGGAACAGCGCTTTACCTTTTAAAAGCCGCGTTCCGAGCCAGCCGCCGCACAGCGACAACAACACCGCGCCGCACGCCGGCAGCGTGATCCACAGCCGCCAGTCCGGCTCCCACGGGAAGTCAAAGACTCTGGTCTGCAGCACCGCCAGCGCCGTCTCCGCACCAATGGCCGCCACCAGGCCGGCCACCAGCCCCAGCAGGGCAAATTCGCTCCAGAGCGTGGCGCGCAGCAGGCGCTTACCTGCCCCCAGCGTGCGGTAAACCACCAGCTCCTGATGGCGCTGACGCATACCAACCTGCACCTGCGCCAGCAGCAGCAGTACGCCGCAGATCGTCACCAGCACCACCATCACCTCCAGGGCACGGCTAACCTGATCGAGCACCTGCCCCACCTGCTTCAGGATCGCGCCGATGTCCAGCAGGCTCACCGTCGGAAATTCCCGGTTAAGCTGGGTCAGCATGCCGTTACCGTTCTCCCAGCGGAAGCTCGTCAGCCAGCTCTGCGGCTGCCCGTCCAGCGCCCCTGCCGGGAAGATGAAGAAGAAGTTTGGCCGCAGGCTTTCCCAGTCCACCTTGCGCAGGCTGGTCACCTTCGCGCTGAAATCCTGCGTGTCGCCGGTAAAGGTCACGCTGTCCCCGAGCCTCACGTTCAGGCGCTTCGCCAGCCCCTCTTCCATCGACACTTCACCCGCTTTGGGTGGCCAGGTTCCGGCGGTGATCGGGTTGTGGTCAGGGCGCTTATCCTGCCATGTCAGGTTCAGCTCGCGGTTAAGCGATTCGTCTTTATTTCCGTCCGTCGACTGCCCGTTAATCTGCGTCAGGCGCGCGCGAACGATGGGATAGAACGACTCCGGAATAATGTGGTGCTCCGACAGGAAGCCCTTCAGCGGCGTGACCTGTTCCGGGGCAATGTTGATCAGGAAATAGTTCGGGCTTTCCGGCGGAAGCTGCTGCTGCCAGCGATCGAGCAGATCGCCGCGCAGCACCAGCAGCAGGGCCAGCAGCATAAACGACAGCGAAAACGCCGAAAGCTGGCTGAGCGTGGACCACGGCTGGTGCAGCAGGCGGTTCACCGCCAGCCTCACCGGCAGCGATTTGACCGTCAGCTTTCTCAACACGTTGAGCAGCAGCCAGCCCACCACGCCGCACAGCAGCGCCAGCACCACCGCCCCCGCCAGCACGGCCCACAGCAGCGTGCTGCCGCCCATCAGCCAGGCCAGCAGCCCGACCGCCACGGCGATAATCACCGGCAGATAAAACTTCAGCGGCCAGACGCTGGCAACCACGTCACGGCGCAGCACGCGCAGCGGCTGCGTTGCCAGCAGCAGCCGGTACGGGCGTAGCCCTACCAGCAGCGAAATCACCGTCATCGCGCCGATTGCCCATAGCCACGGCCAGAGGCTGGCGGGAGGAAGCGCTGCAGGCAGAACCGGCTTTAGCAGCACCATCAGCAGCTTCTCAAACAGCAGCCCGATAGCCCCGCCGGTCACGGCAGACAGCGCCAGCACCATCAGCCACTGGCCGACGATCAGCCTGCGCAGCTGCGCCCGGCCCGCGCCGAGGGTTTTGAGGATTGCCACCAGGTCGTAGCGGCTGCGGCAGTAGTGCCCCATCGCCACGGCGACCGCCGCAATGGCCAGCAGCAGGGTTAACAGCGCCGACAGCAGCAGGAACTGCTGGGAACGCTCAAGGGATTTGCCAAGCGCCCCTTCGTCCTGCTCCAGCCCATACCAGCGGTGTTCCGGCTTGAGCTGCGGCAGGAGCCATTTTTCATACGCATCAAGCTGCGCGGGCGCACCGCCAAACTTATAGCGCCAGGTGACGCGGCTCCCCGGCTGCACGGCGTTGGTTTTAGCCACGTCAGCGGTATTCATCAGCAGGCGCGGCGCAAGCTGGAACGGGTTGAAGCCCGAATCGGGTTCCTGAACCACCTCCCCGGCTATTTTCAGCGTGGCGTCACCCACGTCGATGCTGTCGCCGGTTTTCAGGTTCAGCAACGCCATCAGGCGCGGCGCCAGCAGCACCGTGCCGGATGTCGGCTTCAGGCCCGCCGGGCTGGTCTGAAGCTCCCCGTACATCGGGTAGACATTATCGACGGCTTTCACGCTCGCCAGCTGCGGCGTGTCGCCCGCAAAGGTCATGGTCTGGAACGTAATCTGCTCGCCCACCTTCAGCCCAATTTTGCGCGCTTCTTCAATCCAGCCAGGCGGAACCGCGCGCGAGCTTTGCAGCGTCCTGTCCCCCGCCATAAATTCACGGCTCTGCTGGCTGAGGCCTTTCTCCATGCGGTCGCTGACGCTGCCGAGCGCCAGCACGCAGGCCACCGCCAGGCTTAGCGCCAGCCAGACAATCAGCAGCGAGGGCGAGCGCCATTCGCGCCAGAACCAGCGTGCGATCATGCTTCCTCCTGCAATTCACCGTTCACCAGGCGCAGGCGTCGGTCACAGCGGGCGGCGAGCTGCGGATCGTGGGTGACCAGAACCAGCGTCGTGCCGTGCTCGCGGTTGAGGGAAAACAGCAGATCGGCAATTTTATCCCCGGTCTTACGATCGAGATTGCCGGTGGGCTCATCGGCGAATAACACTTCAGGCCGGCCGTTGAACGCGCGCGCCAGCGCCACGCGCTGCTGCTCGCCGCCGGAAAGCTGGGCCGGAAGATGGTTGAGGCGTTTGCCCAGCCCCAGCTGTTCCAGCAGCGCTTTCGCGTGATCGCGGCTTTCACGGGTGTTTTCCCCGCGCAGAAGCCCCGGCAGCTCGACGTTTTCCAGCGCGTTCAGGGTGGGGATGAGCATAAAGGACTGAAAGACAAAACCGATATGCCGGGCGCGCAGCGCGGCGCGCGCCTCTTCATCAAGCTGGTGCAGCGGTTGCCCGACAAGGTTGACTTCTCCACTGCTGCCGTCGTCCAGGCCTGCCAGAATCGCCAGCAGCGTGGACTTACCGGAACCGGATTCGCCAATCAGCGCGATGGTTTCGGCGCGTTTGACAACGAGTTCAACTCCGGTGAGGATGGAAAGCTCGTGTTCCCCCTGACCGACGGACTTCTTAAGACGATGAACTTCAACACTGTTTTCCGCTGGCATTTGCCCTTCCTGTTTTTGATTCTGATGACCTTCCGCGCGGCGGCAGCGGACACGTTACTGGTTCTGGGCGACAGCCTGAGCGCGGGCTATCGCATGGCGGCCAATGCGGCCTGGCCGGCCCTGCTCAATGACAAATGGCAGACGCAAACCGCTGTCGTCAACGGCAGCATCAGCGGCGATACGTCGCAGCAAGGCTTATCGCGCCTCCCCGCCTTACTCAAGCAGCATCAGCCGCGCTGGGTGCTGGTGGAGCTGGGCGGTAATGACGGCCTGCGCGGCTTCCAGCCTCAGCAAACGGAGCAGACGCTGCGCACCATTTTGCAGGACATTAAGGCGGCCAATGCCCAGCCGCTGCTGATGCAAATTCGCCTGCCCGCCAACTACGGTCGTCGGTATAATGAGGCCTTTAGCGCGATTTACCCTAAGCTTGCCAAAGAGTTTGATATTCCGCTGCTGCCATTTTTCATGGAAGAGGTCTATCTCAAACCCCAATGGATGCAAGACGATGGTATTCACCCCAATCGCGATGCACAGCCGTTTATTGCCGACTGGATGGCAACCCGGCTGGCCCCTTTAGTTAAACATGACTCCTGATTACGTGGAGATCCTGACAGGTAAAGTTATGCAAAAATCGGTCTTAATAACAGGATGTTCCAGCGGAATTGGCCTTGAGAGCGCGCTTGAATTAAAACGTCAGGGATTTTGGGTACTGGCGGCCTGCCGTAAACCCGAAGACGTCGACCGCATGAACGGGATGGGCCTTAAGGGCATCCTGCTCGATCTGGATTCGCCCGAAAGCGTTGAACGCGCCGCCGACGAGGTGATTACCCTGACCGGCAACCGCCTGTACGGCCTGTTTAATAATGCCGGCTACGGCGTTTATGGCCCGCTGGAGACAATTTCACGCGAGCAGCTGGAGCAGCAGTTCTCCGCTAACTTCTTCGGCGTGCATCAGCTGACCATGCGCCTGCTCCCGGCGATGGTGCCGCACGGTGAAGGACGCATTGTGATGACCTCCTCGGTGATGGGGCTGATTTCTACCCCAGGCCGCGGTGCCTATGCCGCCAGCAAATATGCGCTGGAAGCCTGGTCAGACGCCCTGCGCATGGAGTTACGCCACAGCGGCATCAGGGTGAGCCTGATTGAACCCGGCCCCATCCGCACCCGCTTTACCGATAACGTGAACCAGACGCAGTCTGACAAACCGGTCGAGAACCCCGGGATTGCCGCACGTTTTACCCTCGGACCTGACGCGGTTGTCGCCAAAGTGCGCCATGCTTTTGAGAGCGATAAACCCAAAATGCGCTATCCGGTCACGCTGGTTACCCATGCCGTCGGCTGGCTAAAACGCCTGCTGCCGGGCCGGGTGATGGACAAAATTTTACACGGCTGAGTTGAAGCGCCGTCGCTCACCCCCATGTAAAGATCAAACTGATAAAAGAGAATTCCGCATGTCCGTACAGAATATCGTCAATATCACTGAAGTTAACCTGCAGCAGACGCTCGAACAGTCAATGACTAAGCCGGTGCTGTTCTACTTCTGGTCTGAGCGCAGCCAGCACTGCCTGCAGCTGACGCCGGTACTGGAAAGCCTGGCCGCGCAGTATAACGGTCAGTTCATACTGGCGAAGCTGGACTGTGACGCCGAGCCCATGGTGGCCTCTCAGTTTGGCCTGCGCGCTATCCCAACGGTGTACCTGTTCCAGAACGGTCAGCCTGTGGATGGCTTCCAGGGGCCGCAGCCGGAAGAGGCGATCCGCGCCCTGCTGGATAAAGTGCTGCCGCGTGAAGAGGAGCTGAAAGCGCAGGAAGCCATGGCGCTGATGCAGGAAGGCAAATATGACGAGGCGCTGCCGCTGCTGAAAGACGCGTGGCAGCTGTCGAATCAGGATAGCCAGATTGGCCTGCTGCTGGCGGAAACGCAGATCGCCCTGCACCGTTCAGAAGATGCAGAAGCCGTGCTGAAAACCATTCCGATGCAGGATCAGGACACCCGCTATCAGGGCCTGGTGGCGCAGATTGAACTGCTGAAACAGGCGGCGGACACTCCGGAGATCCAGCAGCTTCAGCAGCAGGTTGCCGACAACCCGACGGATGCCGCACTGGCAAGCCAGCTGGCGCTGCAGCTGCATCAGGTGGGGCGTAACGAAGAGGCGCTGGCGCTGCTGTTCAGCCATCTGCAAAAAGACCTCGCCGCCGCAGACGGCCAGGCGCGCAAGATGTTCCAGGAGATCCTGGCCGCGCTGGGCACCGGTGACGCGCTGGCCTCGAAGTATCGCCGTCAGCTTTACGCGTTGCTGTACTGACCAAAAAAGCCCGGTGGCGGCTTCGCCTTACCGGGCCTACAAAAGACGGTTTATACCGTCTTTTTCAACTGCGTCACCACCAGCTGGTGACGCGAGTTGTAAAACTTCCGGTAGGTTAAATAGCAGGCAATAATGGTCGACAGGCTGGCCGTAGAGAGCAGCATAAAGGTCACCATGATCTGATACTTAATCGCTTTCACCGGATCGATACCGGCAAAAATCAGCCCCGACATCATCCCCGGCAAGCTCACCAGCCCTACCGTTTTCGCCGAATCCACCGTGGGGATCAGCGACGAACGGATGCTTTCGCGGATTAACCGCGCAGAGGCCACCTTCGGCGTTGCCCCAAGGCTCAGCTTCTCCTGCAGCTGCTGCTGTTCGCTGCTAAATCGCTGCCCCAGATTGTTGTAGCACAGCCCCACGGCCACCATCGCGTTGCCGGCGATCATCCCGGAGATCGGAATCACCTGCATCGGGGTAAATTCAATAGAGCCCGAGAGAACCAGCACAGCCAGCGTAAGCGCCGTTCCGGTGGTGATGGCAATAAACGATGAAATGAATGCTTTATCGATGTACTTACTGCGCTTCTGTGCGTTCCAGGCCGCGTTGAAGCAGATAAAGAGCACCATCAGCAGCGTTAGCACCGCGTGGTTGACGTTGAAAATGTACTTGAGCACATAGCCAACGATGATGAGCTGGATTACCGCGCGGCAGATGCTCCACAGGATATCTTTCTCCAGCCCCAGCTTTTCCCGGTAGCTCACCACAATTGCGACCAATACCAGCACCATCGACAGCGCCAGCGATTCGTTAGTTATATTATGTTCACCCACGGTGTGCCTCCTGCATTTTCCCACCCTGCGGCGCCAGCCTGATGACATCATCCGCATGGGTAATTTCATTTGCGTCGTGCGTCACCCACAGCACAGCGATGTTCTGCTCCCGCGCGTAGCGATGAATGATGTCGTTAACGTTGCGTTTATTGTCGTCGTCCAGCGCGCTGGTGATCTCGTCGAGGAGCAGCACCTTCGGCAGAAACTGGAGGTTGCGGATCAGCGACACGCGCTGTTTTTCTCCGCCCGACAGCTCGTGAATGGATTTGGTGAGCGTTTCCTGGGGCAGGCCAAAGCGGGCGAGATCGGCAATGAACGCTTCCGGCTCCGGCGTTTTTTCGCGGATCTGCCACGGGAAAATCAGGTTGTCGTAAACCGTCTCGCCGAACAGGGAAGGCGTTTGCACACAGTAGGAGACCTGCTGGCGATAGCGTTCCGGCGAAAGCGTCGCGATATCTTTTCCTTCAAACATAATGGTGCCTTCCGTCGGGCTGAGCAGCGAGGCCACAATCTTCAGTAACGTGCTTTTACCGCAGCCCGAGGGGCCCGTGATGAGTTTGAATTCACCCGGTGAGAGGCTTATATCCACGTGCTGAAGGATGGTGAAATTAGCCACGTGAAAACCGACATCCTTGACCTGTAGTACTGCATTCTTGTTGTTCATAGTTTTTCCAGATGCTAACGACCGTGTCTAGCATAAGCCCTTCTCACGCGGGGTGCTAACCCTAAAGACTATAAAATGACTTTCAAACATACCACTAACTAATAAAAAAGCAGACATACAAAAAAACAAACATTCTTTTCGCAGAGTATAAGCCCGCTAAAGTTTACGCACATTTAGCATTATATTAACACTTTGCAAATTAGTCTTAATGAATACAATGTCAGCTTTCAATCGAAAGACATTTCAATGACTTTTAAGAGCATAAAAATAAAACTATAAACTAAATAATTTCAATAACTTGAATAATAAAATTGCAGCATTGTAAAAATAGAATTTGCAAAGTGTGACCCATGTCTCTAACCTTCACCCAACAAAGACATTGGACAGAATGACCAATGACCAAACACATTTAAAACACTAATCAAACTCTGGGTGCACACTTATGAAAACCGTTAGCAAAACATTGTTTGCTGTTGTGACAGTCTCTGCGTCTATTACCACTGCGCATTCCGCCTCGCTCGCGCAAAATCTTTATACCAGCATCATTGCCGACCATGAGAGCAATGCACAGTTCCGCACCCAGTGGGCGCAGATGACAACGGCGCAGCAATCGGAATTTAAAGAGATTGAGACACAAAACGGCACAAATTATGCGAACGAACTGGGGAGTGATAAGGATTTGCATACCAGCTACACCCATAGCAATCCACAGGCGGTGTCTCAGTACAACCCACCAGCCGCGAAAGTGGCGTATTCCGGCGAAACGCAACGCCCTAATACCGGCGCAAGCTGGACGATGCAGCCGGGTATAGTGAAAGAGTCAAATCCTGAAGGTAAACCGACCAACCTTATCGGCCAGCCTTCTCACCTGGACGGCACGCACAGTGAGCCTGTTACTCCACATCTGGATGGCCAGCATTCAGAGCCAGTACACAAAACGGCAACTGCAACACCGGATATCGACCGCACACAGCATCTGGACGGCATGCACAGTGAGCCTGTGACTCCCCACCTGGATGGTCTGCATTCAGAAGCTGTTCATAAAACTGCAACGGCGACACCGGTTCTGGATCGCAGCACGCATCTGGACAGCACTGTTACCGACCAGGAGCGTCAGAACGCGCAGCTGAAAGCCGCAATTCAGCATGCTAACAATCTGACGAATGGCAAAAACGGCGTAACCACCAGCGTCACCCGCCTTGAAACGGATACCAAAACGCAGGATCAGGTTAAGAAAGATGCCGATACGATCCGTACCGTTCGGCAAGAACAGATCGTTCAGGGTAATTATGTCCAGGCTCAGTCTCAGGTTATTTCGCATAACTCAACGCGTATCGATCAAAACAGTGCCCAGATCGACCAGAACACCGCGCAGATCAATAAGAACAAGCATGACATTGAAGATACGCGTGACGATATGAAACGTGGATTGAACAACGCGGCAGCCATGACGGGCCTGCATTACCATTCAAACGATGCTTATGCCATTTCTGCGGGTACTGCTAACGGCGACGGCGCAGCGCTGGCGGGAGGGCTGTCCCATAGCCTGACCACACACACCGCAGCAACCGCTCAGGCTTCAACATCGATGGACGGTGGTTGGATGGCCTCAGTAGGTTTCTCTGGAGATTTCTAAGAATTAAACTGGCCCCCCTTAAAAGCCCCTGACGTTCAGGGGCTTTTTGTCTTTCTCTCCTGACGTCCCTCTCCTCTTGATAAGTCTTTCACCTGCGTTTATCCTGCATTTATTAGACATTATTTACACTTAACCTTTACAGTTTACGGTGTGACCTTGCTGACACTTCCGCATCCAGGGTTTAGAACCTTCGTTAAAGTGGTGTTAAACTCTGTACGCAACACAATAAGGAAGTACCATAATGTCTAATAAACACACTTTTTATGAATTTTTAGAACTCGAGCCAGGCGTGAAAACAATAGACCAGCTTCTTGCGGCTATTGCATCTGAATCGGTTACCGCTTACGTGTTCGGTGGGGAATTAGTCAGGTTCGTTAAAGGCCTGCTTAAGATGAAGCCCGTTATTCAGCTTAAAAATTGCCGCTTTGCATTTGATAATGGCACTCGCTTCGTTGAAATTGACGGGAAAGGGAATGTAAAAGAGTTTGAACCGGGTCAGATTCCCGCCTGGTTCCAGTCGCCGGGAGAGTTTGCCCGGGGACAATGGTTAGTTAACCATGACTTTTCAGATTTGATGACGCCTGAGTTTATCAGTGCCTTTATCGAACGCTTCCCTGACGTTAAGAAAAGACGCGAGCACGCAAACTTGCTGTTTGACCTGCAGCTCAATAAATTAGCGGCATCGCCAGCGCAGCCAGCCGCCCGTAGAATTGGCAACGTCCAGGGCAAAACGACAAAACCGAAAGTCACCGACCTTCAGTCTTTTGAGCTTTTCAGCCAGTTTTACGATCGGATGAAAAGCGCCGTTAATGCCGATCGCTTCCCTACGCTGCAGGTCCTGACAGGCCACGAATCGGCAAATGAAGCACCAACGTCTTTGAAGGGCGCGGTTCGCACCTGGTTTAAGGGCATCACAGGCCAGCTTCCACCCAACAATAAGCGCGTTGGGGCTGGCAATGCGGAACTCTTCTGCGCGCCAATCCGTGAACAGCTGCAACAAGTAGAAGAGATCGGGCTTGAGCCTTATTACCAGGGTCTGTCAAAGGCCATCGCTGAAGCTGGCGAAGATGCACTTATTGCAGACTTTACCTACAGCTATCACTAAGCCACTCTCCTGCCCCGCGTTTTTGCGGGGCATTGACTTCCACGACGTCCCTTTCCCACCAGTATAAAGGGGCGAATTTCCCCCCAATAGCCGATATACTTACGGCTAATAAACACGCAAATCTTCTTATCACAGCATGCAAAACAGGAGGTTTTTATGCTCATCGTTATTCCTGTCCTTATTTTCGTCGCGCTGGTCATTGTGGGCGCGGGTGTCAAAATTGTCCCGCAGGGCTATCAGTGGACCGTAGAGCGCTTTGGCCGCTATACCAACACGCTGCAACCGGGATTAAGCCTGATCGTGCCGTTCATGGACAGAATTGGTCGCAAGATCAACATGATGGAACAGGTGCTGGATATCCCTTCTCAGGAAATTATCTCCAAGGACAACGCCAACGTCACCATCGACGCGGTCTGCTTTATTCAGGTCATCGATGCGCCAAAAGCGGCCTATGAGGTGAGCAACCTCGAGCTGGCTATCGTCAACCTCACCATGACCAATATTCGAACGGTGCTCGGCTCGATGGAGCTGGACGAGATGCTTTCCCAGCGCGACAGCATTAACACCCGCCTGCTGCACATTGTCGATGAAGCGACCAATCCGTGGGGGATCAAGGTCACCCGCATTGAGATCCGCGACGTGCGTCCGCCGGCGGAGCTGATCGCCTCCATGAACGCCCAGATGAAGGCCGAGCGAACCAAGCGTGCCTATATTCTGGAAGCCGAAGGGGTGCGTCAGGCCGAGATCCTCAAGGCAGAAGGTGAAAAGCAGTCGCAGATCCTGAAGGCAGAGGGCGATCGTCAGTCCGCATTCTTACAGGCCGAAGCGCGTGAACGCTCGGCGGAGGCGGAAGCCCGTGCGACGCAGATGGTCTCCGAGGCGATTGCCTCCGGTGATATCCAGGCCGTGAACTACTTCGTCGCGCAAAAATATACCGATGCGCTGAAAGAGATCGGCTCTGCGAACAACAGCAAAGTGGTGATGATGCCGCTGGAGGCCAGCAGCCTGATGGGCTCCATCGCGGGCATTGCGGAATTAATCAAAGACAGCGGGAACGAGCGCAAAAAATGATTGAGCTGATCGTTGCACATCCTCATGCCTTCTGGCTAAGCCTCGGCGGCTTATTGCTGGCGGCGGAGATGCTGGGCGGCAACGGCTACCTGCTGTGGAGCGGTATCGCCGCTGTGATTACCGGGCTTCTGGTCTGGATCCTGCCGCTGGAGTGGGCGTGGCAGGGCGCGCTGTTTGCCGTCCTGACGCTGGTGGCGGCGTGGCTCTGGTGGCGCTGGCTGAACAAACGGGTTAAGGAACAGACGCCCGCAGACGCGCACCTTAACCAGCGCGGACAGCAGATCGTCGGCAAGCGCTTTACGCTGGATACTACGCTGGCCAACGGGCGCGGGCACATGCGCGTGGGCGACAGCTCGTGGCCCGTCGTGGCTGACGACAACCTCAGCGCCGGAACGCAGGTTGAAGTCATTGCGGTGGAAGGCATTACCCTGCGGGTTAAGGCCTGTTAAGCATGCGCCTTACGGTGACAGCAGCCAGAAAGGTTGTCGATAATCGGGCAATCGGCGCTGTCATCTCCCGGACATGATGCCGCCAGCCCCAGGAGCTGCTCGCGCATCGCCTGTAGTTCAACAATGTGGCGTTCGATCTCCGCCACTTTTTCCAGCGTGCGCTTTTTCACGTCGGCGCTGTGGCGCTTCGGATCGTTGAACAGATTAACCAGCTCGCCGCACTCTTCAAGATTAAACCCCACCTGCCTTGCCTGGCGCAGAAGCGTCAGTTCATCAAGATGGAGCTGCGTGTAGCTGCGGTAGCCGTTTTCGCTGCGCAGCGGCGGCGTGACCAGCCCCTTCTCTTCATAAAAGCGAATAGCTTTGCTGGTTAACCCGGTTTTTTTCGCAACATCACTGATATTCACATTTCCCCCTTGACCTTCCCCTTGATGGAAGGTTTAACCTTCATAACAGTTAGCGAAAAGCGTTACTCCGGTCAACTACTGACCAGTTCATTATACGGGAGTTTTGTTATGTCTCACACTATCGACCTGACGCTGGACGGCCTCTCCTGCGGCCACTGTGTCAAACGCGTTAAAGAAAGCCTGGAACAGCGCCCTGACGTTGAAAGCGCTGATGTGACTATCGATCGTGCCGCCGTGACCGGCAGCGCCAGCGCGGATGCGCTGATCGATACCATCAAGCAGGCCGGTTACGGGGCGGAGTTAAGCCACCCAAAGGCTAAACCGCTGGCAGAGTCATCATCCCCGTCGGAAGCGCTGACAGCGGCCACTCCTGAGCTTCCGGCAGCGGATGATATTGACGACAGCCAACAGCTGCTGATCAACGGCATGAGCTGCGCCAGCTGCGTCTCCCGGGTACAAACCGCCTTGCAGGCCGTACCGGGCGTCGCGCAGGCACGGGTCAATCTTGCGGAGCGCACCGCGCTGGTGATGGGCAGTGCCTCCGCCGCAGATTTAGTGCAGGCCGTTGAGAAAGCGGGCTACGGGGCGGAGGCCATCGAAGATGATGCCAAACGCCGCGAGCGCCAGCAGGAAACGGCTATCGCCACCATGAAACGCTTCCGCTGGCAGGCGATCGTCGCCCTGCTGGTCGGTATCCCGGTGATGGTGTGGGGGATGATCGGCGACAACATGATGGTCACCGACGACAACCGCACGCTGTGGCTGGCGATTGGCGTCATTACGCTGGCGGTGATGGTCTTCGCGGGCGGGCATTTCTATACCAGCGCCTGGAAGAGCCTGAAAAACCGCACCGCGACCATGGACACCCTGGTGGCGCTCGGAACGGGCGCGGCGTGGCTCTATTCCATGAGCGTGAACGTCTGGCCCCAGTGGTTCCCGATGGAGGCGCGGCACCTCTACTATGAAGCGAGCGCGATGATTATCGGCCTGATTAACCTGGGCCATATGCTGGAAGCCCGCGCCCGTCAGCGCTCCTCGAAAGCGCTGGAAAGATTGCTCGATTTAACCCCGCCGACGGCCCGCGTGGTCACGGACGAGGGGGAGAAAAGCGTTCCGCTGGCAGATGTCCAGCCCGGCATGACGCTGCGCCTGACGACGGGCGATCGCGTTCCCGTTGACGGTAAGATAACCCAGGGCGAAGCCTGGCTGGATGAAGCGATGCTGACCGGCGAGCCTATCCCTCAGCAGAAATCAGACGGCGACGCCGTTCATGCCGGTACGGTGGTGCAGGACGGCAGCGTGCTGTTTACCGCCAGCGCCGTCGGCAGCCACACGACACTGTCGCGTATCATCCGCATGGTGCGCCAGGCGCAGAGCAGCAAGCCGGAGATCGGCCAGCTCGCCGATAAAATCTCCGCCATTTTCGTTCCCGTCGTGGTCTGTATCGCCCTGCTGAGCGCGGCCATCTGGTATTTCTTCGGCCCGGCGCCGCAGATTGTTTACACCCTGGTGATTGCCACCACGGTGCTAATCATCGCCTGTCCTTGCGCCCTTGGCCTGGCGACGCCGATGTCGATTATCTCCGGCGTGGGTCGCGCCGCCGAATTTGGCGTACTGGTGCGGGATGCCGACGCGCTGCAGCGGGCAAGTACGCTGGATACGCTGGTCTTTGACAAAACCGGCACGCTGACCGAAGGGAAACCGCAGGTCGTGGCGGTGCGCGCTCACGACTTCTCTGAGGCTGACGCGCTGCGCCTTGCCGCCGCGCTGGAGCAAGGTTCCAGCCACCCGCTGGCCCGCGCCATTCTCGTTAAAGCGGGCGATGCCCCCCTGCCGCAGGTAAGCAACTTCCGCACCCTGCGCGGGCTCGGCGTCAGCGGTGAAGCCGAGGGCCACACGCTGCTGCTGGGCAATCAGGCGCTGCTGAAGGATAACGGTATTGATACCTCGGCGCTTGAACGCGAGCTGAACGCCCAGGCGTCTCAGGGCGCTACGCCGGTTCTGCTCGCCGTTGACGGCAAAGCCGCCGCGCTGCTGGCCGTTCGCGACCCGCTTAGACAGGATAGCGTTGATGCGTTGAAACGCCTGCATCGCGCGGGCTATCGCCTGGTGATGCTGACCGGGGATAACCCCACTACCGCCAACGCCATTGCCAAAGAGGCGGGCATTGATGAAGTGATCGCTGGCGTGCTGCCGGATGGCAAAGCCGACGCTATCAAGAACCTGCAAAGCCAGGGTCGTCAGGTGGCGATGATCGGCGACGGGATCAACGACGCCCCGGCGCTGGCGCAGGCTGAGGTGGGTATTGCCATGGGCGGTGGGAGCGATGTCGCCATTGAAACGGCGGCCATTACCCTGATGCGCCACAGTCTGATGGGCGTTGCGGATGCGCTGGCCATTTCGAAAGCCACGTTGCGCAACATGAAGCAGAACCTGCTGGGGGCGTTCATCTACAACGCGTTTGGCATCCCCATTGCCGCCGGGATTTTGTGGCCGCTGACCGGCACGCTGCTGAACCCGGTAGTCGCGGGGGCCGCGATGGCGCTCTCCTCCATCACCGTGGTGAGCAACGCCAACCGTCTGCTACGGTTTAAACCGAAAGCGTAGAATGCCAGAAGTAGGCCGGGTAAGCGTAGTGTATGACCGGATACATAGGTGACAGATCAGACCGGGAACATAGGTAACACTTTTTAGTCTATCCGGACCACACTCTGGCTTTTCCGGTCAT
>Ga0157363_1001406_pt1 | contig 20021 bp, 12 predicted proteins | sample AttsexASBM1_FD_111477 | JGI IMG/M metagenome (GOLD analysis project Ga0157363, IMG submission 111477) | Fungus gardens microbial communities from leaf cutter ant in Ribeirão Preto, State of São Paulo, Brazil - Atta sexdens ASBM1 | ecosystem: Host-associated > Fungi > Mycelium > Unclassified ... | reverse complement strand
AATAGACATAAATTTTCCTCCTCTTCCGTCTTCTAAAATTGTGTAATGTGTACGTAGTAAAGAACAAGAATTCCTGAACCTTTTGTTTTGTATGTAGTAAAGAACAATGATTCCTGGATCCGAATTGTCGGTATAATCGCGATCAAATCGTTGCGGAAATCACGTTCTCGTTGTGTATGAAACTCGCAGCGGAACACGCGTTTTCGACGTCGAGACGATAATACGAAATAATCACGATGAAATGTCGGTAAATCGGGGAAAAACAATCGTTCGGCGAGATCGTCGATCCAGTTTCCTCTTTTCCTCGTGTCTCCTTGCTTGTTTTGTAAAACGCGCGTCGTCGAACGCATCCCCTATGCACGCACGTAATCAACGAGCGATCTAAATTGCTGATGCGCTAACCGCTTCGAGCTCGGTTCACTCGACATTTTCAGCACGCGCCTGCTTTTATTCGATTCGTGCACGCCGATAGAATCTGAAAATCCGCGAGTGCATCAATTCTACGGACGTCCCGACAGAAATGCACGAGTTGTCGAAAAAAAAAAAAGAAAAAAAAGAACTTCCGCGACCTTGGCCGTTCGCAATTCGGACCTTCGCGATCCGAAATCCCGAGAGTCTTTGAATCTTTAAATATCTCTGGATCCTCGCGTTGAACGAATTGCTGTGAATTTGCTGGAGGTTGCGTGCCTCGGGGAAAAAAATATTGAATTCTCTCGAGAGACGAAACAATGAATGCAACGCGGGAATGCGAGGCGCGGGGGAGGAAAGCGGCGGGGGAGGAAAGCGGCGGTGAATGAAGAGGGAGAGAAAATTCCGGAGGTGAAGTACTGTTGTCGATGGCCGAGTCAACGCGGATTTAACCAATTATCACCCCGCTCTCTCGACATGGACGTACGAACGAGGCCCTTCCGGCATAAGCTCGACCCATCTGGCAAACCATGCGGTGTTCCTTATTGTCCTTTGGGGAAATAATAATGCGATACTTGTGCCTGTATCGCATCAAGTATCTCGCTTTATAGAGATTTTGCGCTTCCCGGATAGCGAATAAGAGGAAATTGGAAATTTCTTTGGCTTGAACCAGCGATTTTCCCACCTATTCTTTTCAGCGATTAAATTACAAATTTTATGGAAGATTGATTACTATTGGAATAGAAAAAAAAAAAGAATTCGAATTAAATTGCACGTTTCGTCTCAATGCATTTTGCGGCGTGAAAAAATCCAGATATTAAAATAATGTCTCTGATGTTTGATAGCAAAACGGCGAGAAACAACGTCAGCTTTGCTGGAAAATATTTTCTGCGCACGAAATTATATATGTACTACTGTTTTTTTCGAAGGACTTTGCGGATGCACGATGTTCAATATTTTTTTCGATGCACACACGACAGCCGACAGGACGGATCAGTGGAACGATTTTATATGTATGAGCACATACATGTATGTATATGTGTGCGTCGTTACGTGTATTTTTTATATGCGCGTATGCACAGGTAGTTCTCGACGGGAGAGGCAAATGGAGATAAGAGGAGAGAAAGCGGAGGTATTTTGACAGCCTCGGCACTTGTCCCGGGAATGCCTCGAATGCCTGTGTTGGTACTCCTCGGTAGCTGGGGCTGGGGATTTTTCGCCATATTCCTCTTGCTTCTGGCCACCCCCAGTCCCGCTGCCATTCGCAGAGGTAAGTCTAATCCAGAGGGGAGGGAAGAGGGCTGCGGGAAACTAAGGGGCAGGATATAATTCCAACGAGAGTTCAAATTTCCAGGCCAGCGACACGCGAAAACGATCTCTATATTTATTCGCTGACGGATGCAATCCGACACCGTGATCATTTCTACCGCTTTTCCGCAATCTTACGCTATTTATCTAATTGCTAATTACTTCTTTAATTTAGCGATCTGATATAAGAATCGTGCGACTCCCGTCTTTCAAGACATTCGAGTCAGATGATAAGAAAAAAAAAAGCATGAATAAAACGATAAAAGATTATCTGATGTTGTGTTTATCCTTGTATACCGCAATTATTCCGAGTACTTATATTTATTTTATTTTCGCAGAACTTTCAATTTCTAATTTAACTCAGTGGATAAAATATTGTTGCGACTGACGGATTAATCTCGTTTAAGGATGCGGTATCTATCCCTCTCCCTCTCTCTCTCTCTCTCTCTCTTTCTCTCTCTCTCTTTTTCCCTCGAAAGATTTCAACCTGCATCCAAATCCGATGATGCGCGGTTTAATGAAAATTCATCCAGGAAGCTACTTATCCTGGGAACTGGTAGCAATTATCGCAACTTCATTACGCGGCTAACAGGCCGAATTATCGGTGTAACAGCCGAGACGCGCGGCCTCGAATCTTAACCGTCGCATTAGAGAGATTTACTTGCCGGGTATATCGTTGGGCGCGAACCCACCGAAGTGAAGGCGAAGGAGGGTTTTGATACCCTGCGGAAAAGTGATTTACGAACGAGAGACGGCCCGGCCATAATACGAGGCTGCCGCTTTATAAGAGGTATCTGGCAAACGGGTCGAATATCGATTACACGGCCGAAACTTGTGTCGCGTGTTGTCGCGCGTTCCTTACCTTCCTGGTACTCTATCGGTTCCGCGTGTCCCGTTCCTTCATCGTTTCCTCCGTTAGACAACCGGGTCAACGAAAAATATTGTTGTTCTAATACGCGGTTGCACGAGACATCCCGTATTTTCGTGACGCTGGATTTAATAATAACGTTCCACGACCAACTTGGTTTTTCGAAATCAATATTTTCTTAGCGAGGACATCGCGGGTGGTCGTCATTTAACCACATCTTCTCCGTTTTCATTAAAGCGAAGTCTACGTGAAATTAATTAAAAAAGTATATTTCTCTGGAGTTGAATTTCTTTCGTTCCTGGAATATTCTCAAATATCTCGCACATATCCTCTAATTATATTATCTTCTATTACTAATGAATTCCTTATTGATAATTAATAAAATTATTATTAACACTCTAATATTACTCATTTGATATAAAATTATACATAATTAGCATAATTGATAATTAATAATTGAAATTAAGAATACGAACGAAATAAAAAAAAGGGCATTCCGGAAGGGTTTCCCTTTCTTTCTTTTTTTTCTTTTTTTTTTTCGTTCTAACCAGCTTTATTTCAGCGGACCGAGGCCACTGCAACAAGACAGTGGACATTTACGAAGATGTGTCGAGCCCGGCGGTGACCCCAGCAAATTGGGGTAAACCCCTCTCGTGCTGGTACCGTTTCCGTGCCTTTCGCGGAACACCCCGGGACTGGATTCTGCGGGTGCGCTTCAAGAAGTTTAAGGTCGGAGTGCTGGAAAACGCTACTACCTGCAGCGGCGGTTATCTGCAGGTAAGTGCTATGTGTACTTTGTGTGTGTGTGTGTGTGTGTGTGTGTGTGTGTGTGTGTGTGTTTGTGTGTGTGTGTGCGCGCGCGCGTGTGTGTAAACTTTGTCGTTCGAGAGAAAGAGAAAGGATGAGAGACGGTGTCCCTAATTCCAGGATTGCGCATCCAAACGGCATAGCCGAATTCATCTCATCGAGTCTCCACACCCCCTCGCTTCAGTTCTCCTATTAATTGAATAGGGAGAATCTGGCCAATTAATCGGGCGCTGGAATTTAATTTCGATTCGACAATAGCGTTCCTCGATTATTCTTTCGATTCGAGTTGAATATCGAAGCCGAACCAGCGGGACGAGGATAACGACGGAGGGATGCTGATACTCGTGTATCTCTTTGAATCGCGTCGCGGACCAATGCATACGTGGTACAGTCGAACCCGTATTGTATGATGAAAATGCGCATATTTCATACTCGTAAGCTGCGCGATCTCCGGGAAAAAAGGAAAAAAAAAACACGCAGTTACGCCAGATGTAAAGTGAGTCTGATATATCATTATCGGATTCGCCTCGCTTCGTACGCAACGATGCATTTAGAGTCTATTTTACGCCTAAGCGCACCAGACTCCATACTTTTGAGGAATAATTATCTACGGCGAAATGAAAAATAGAGACTCTATAATAATCACATCAAATCTTTTATTTTAATACTGTGATTTGATTGACTTTATTGAATTTTTACTTTAATTTATTCAATTAACTTTAGCTAATTTAAATTAATCACATCAAATCTACATTTGATCGAAATCAGCGACTTAGCTCGTTTAAAATAGAGACCTCTCGAATAACGTATTGCCCAGAACCTTCGTATTCTGATAATCCCCATAATACCCCATGACGAATCGAGCGCACGTTCGCGGCGTATTGACTAGATAATAACTCGCGGGTTTGTTTGCGCCGCGACTATCATAAGAATGGAATAGTTCAGTCTCGCGTTAATCTAGTTTTGTCCATCGGGACGGGGCTGACAGTGAATACGTGAGGGGTATCAAGCGTAGCCATATCAATGTCGCGAATTAGAGCATTTCCGTATAAGAGATGAACGCGATAAGTGATTCCCTCACCTTCTCCCCGTTTGCCGCTTGTACCTTTTTCGAGCGAGTAAGCGAGCGAGCAAGCGAGTGCGCGCGGGCGCACTCGTCCTGCTGCCACCTCTCTCAGTTACTTCGGTATCAGGTATTGATCTTTGTGACGCTGTAAACCTCTCTCTTCTCCTCTCTCTCTCCCCCCCCCTCTCTCTCTCTCTCTCTTTGTGCTTCTCTGTTCACTGTGCTCTCTATTCTCCCCTGTATTTTCCCTCGCGACTTTCAAATTTACACCAGTAAAAAAGGATGAAAAGTCAATAGTAGTCACTTCAGGTACATTTCCCTCTGCATGAGATCGTAAGATTCAAGAAGCGGGATACATGACGAAACTATTATATATATAACTATATATGTATTTTTACCGAACTATTAATTTCTGTTTGAATAAGTATGTCTTTCATAAGTTGTTATCATCTTCGTATAAACTTACAGTTCAATTATTATTATTTATATACTTCCTAATAATTCTTTGCCAAATTATCGTGTGTCTTATTTAAATGCCTATTATATTTAATAGACTTAATCATTTTTATAGAATAGCTTTTTACTTCAAATGAGTTTACGTGCGTAAACTGTAGAACATTTGTATTTAACCAGATTACATTATACGATATAAAGAATTTTAATTATAAACTAAGTATAATTAAATTTCAGCGATCATATCTTTTAGTGACATGAACGATTATTATTTATAATTATATTTTACGCACGACAAAATTTTGGCATGAGAGATTGGATTACATTGGTCATTAAAATTGATTAAGCTTCTCAATTCCTGACGCGACGTCGTCCTTACGGTCATCGATTGTTTCGAACGTTATATACCCATCACGCGTTCCACGTAACTGTTTCAGATCATAGACGGCAATACGAAGACAGAAGTGAGCAATCGCAAAGACCCGGGCGTTTACTGTGGCGAGTCCGAACAGCCGCAGACCTTCATCAGTGAGACCAGCTTCGTGCGGGTGATCTTCCACGCGGACAACTTCACCGATCAGACGTATTTCAGTTTTGATTCGCGTGCCGAGCCGCAGTTCGAGGTGTATCTCAGATACGGCCAACACCCGGAGCTCTATCCGAATCGTCGTGGCGAGGTCGTACCAGGCAGTTACTGCGAACGTGTCTTCAAGGACTGCCGGCTGCAAACGTGCTACGTACAGAGCCCGGCTTATCCCGGTATTTATCCCCGCGCGTTGCACTGCAAATATCGTCTGAACACCCGACTGCCCTTCATCAAACTCTACATCGAGAACGAAGAGTTCAACATCGACGGTCAACGTTGTGAAAATATCATGACATGTCCGATGCGGCCGATCAGTTCCGGTTCGGAGCACTGCCCGTATGATTATATACGTGTGTATGATGGTAAGAACGAGAGTAGCCCGGTGATCGGCACTTTCTGCGGTATGGGCAAATTTCCATACAGCATCATTGGTACCAGTGAGGATCTTTACGTCGAATTCGTGTCGTCGCCGGCTGGTCCGTTGCTTAACACTGGTTTTCACTTCAACGTCGGCAACTGGCCCGGTCATGTAGAGACTGCGGGTGTTAAAAACGGCAGTTGCGACTGGCTGCTGAACAGCGAATCTCTCGTGAGTGGTAACGAGGGTATCTTTCTATCAGTTGCGCACTGGTACCCGCCACACACCAGCTGCACCTATTTGCTACGCGGTCGACCCGGTGAGATCGCTCGTCTTTATTTCCCCAGCTTTCGTGTGAATCGTATCGAGTCGCCGATTCAGCCCTATGATGGCGATTGCGGTGAGAGCCTGACGCTCTATGACGCTGACTGGCCGGACGATGCTCGTATTATCAAGACCTTCTGCGACACTTTCAGCAAACCAATGGAGAAGCACGACTTTGTCTCGACGTCAAACGCTCTATTCGTGCGATTCGAAAGTAAAACTGGCAGTTACTCCGGCAGCTCGCTCTATTACTGGGCTCACTATGACTTCTTCAATGCGACGAGATTCGGCGAGCCCACGCCCGGTACCGAGTGCGATGAAGTATTCGCATCATGGAAGACGCGCTCGGGTCGTCTACGATCGCCATTGAATACTTTGGTTTATAAACGACCGGGCGACCCACCCGCTGATCTATCCTGCACCTATAGCTTCATTACGGATAAGCGGCTGTACGCGCGCGTGATTCTCGTGATAGAGTCAATTAACTTCAAGGAGCATCCGTACGCTCAATGTGGCCATTGCTGGGATAGTCGAGTGGATCGGGTGATCATTCGGGAACCTAATCCAGATGGTATCAAGGGCCACTGCCTTTGTCGGATCAACAACAACGGCACTCCGGCGCCCACGAGCTCACCGCCGGCACCGCGACCGCCTGTTCTCAGAGTCGTCTCTCGGGGTGAAAGATTGGATCTGAAACTGTTGGTGGACGGTGCGCACGCGGCTTCAAGTTATTTCAAGTGGTCCGCGCCACTCTTTGAGGCAAGATACGAGTTCGCGCATAGTCCTTTATGCGGACCGGCGCTTCTGCCACCTGCCACCGACGGTGAGATTGAGTTTCCGCATTACGAGGCACTGGGATATGTCACGCCACCCAGGACCATCAAATGTATCTGGGAGTTGCGGGTGAATCGTGAGCGCGATCTCTGGCTGCACTTTGACAAGATTAAATTTGCATCGCGCTCCTGCGAAGACGGCAAGCTCGAGATCTTCCTGCCGGGCAGTGCCGAGCCATATCTCGGTATTTGCGGTGAGAACGTCAGCTATGTGAGAGAGATGCCAATCATTTCAGCGGCGCATATCACACCGCCAATAGATCATCAGGCGCCGAGCGGTGATGTCATCGAGGAATCGCCCGCTGTGATCATACAGTTTACTGGATCCATGGCACCAGCCAGGGCGGCCTTCAAGATCGCATGGACCGAACTCTTTCATCTACCAAGAGACGGATCTGGGGCTCTCAACACCGGGAAATTAGAGGACTGCGGCTTCCAGTGTCCTGGCGACGCGGGATGCATTCCATTAAGATTGATGTGCAACGGCGTGGTGAACTGTCCCAGTCGCAGCTTGCCCTTGCCGGGTATCCTGAATGGCACCTTTTACGAGCCGGACGACGAGTCAGTGGAGACATGCGGTGGTCCTGTCAGTGGTAATGGCGGTGGTTTCGCTGGACCCGCTGGCTGGGCTGGCGCAGGTTTAGGCGCCGGTCTCGCCATTCTTTTGGGTCTGGCGTGTTTCATCGCCATGTGCAGGCTTTGCAGAGGACGATCGCGCTCCAGGGACATACATGTGCCCTATTAAGAGGCGTGATCGTGTCTACTTCTGCGGGTATACGCACAAATTCGGAGAACACAGAGGTCTAAGAAACGAATTTATCACGTAATTAACATTCTTTCTTTATACTCGCATGTATGTATGTATATTTGTACATACATAGATGTGTATAAACAAATCTTTATTCCTGGAGAAACATTGCAAATATAACGAGAGAGACATTCTTGTGGCGTTTTAATTTTTTAAACGTCGCTCAAATGTCTTTGAGCCGTATCAGCATTGCTAATTTGGTTAAATAAATTTTATTAGTCTCTAACTATATCATAGATAAGATTATAATTTAGAAAAGAATAGAATCCCTAAGGCAAGCTTATTTAACCTGTCGAGACCGTTGGTGTCCTTGTGTTTCAGACCTCTGTGTTGTTTGAGAAATCGATAGAAATGGTCGAGAAGCATTCTCCTTCTCGAGACTCATTGAGGTGTGTCAGAAGATGTTTTTCCATACTGCTCCAAACGACAGATCCGACATTACAAATAATTCTCTCAATGTGATGTTTCCGGGTCTAATGAACGTCGAGTTTGCTCATTAATTGCGAGAGGTCGATTCCGGATCTTTACTACTCTGTTGTATCGCGGTGTTCAAGTATTACTACCGTCTGTCAACATCGATTGCCCACCCCACGTTCATTACACTGTCGGTCTTCTATTTACACTCTTTACGTAACTCTAATGATTCATACATTATCCTTCCTCTTACAGCGACGACGAAATTCTAAGCAAAGCTGTATTTGCCACTGCCGCATTATACTCGTCGTATTGTCATCGCGTCTTCTCTACCACACTGCCATAGACATAGAACTTCATACATAGCTCTCATCTCGATCGTTCTCATATGTCGTTTGCGAGAACTATCGTAGATTTGTGGCGATCGGATTATTTCTGTCGCTGACTGTACGGGCGACGATAACTTCATTTCTAGCGATAGCAAGATATCTATGAGACAGTAGCTTCAATGATATGTAGAAACGTTTTTATACTTTTATTATCTCGTTCCTCTAATCTAATTATAGAATTTCATCGATAATCAGCATCGAAGTCTGACAATAATAAGTTCGAAACAATACAAAAGGAAAAAAAAACGATTATACATGGATTAGATTAAGTTAGATTAAGTTTTAAATGGAGTTACTATTGTTTTTCAAAAATATTAGAATAATTAAGTAATTCTATATTATAATATATTAAATGTTTTATAATTAAAATTAATTATGTCGTGTTATATATTACACGTAATAATATATTTGTGATTCGTTTGTATATATTATAATATATTTGTGATTCGTTTGTCAGGTGGCATTATTGCTATCTCTAGAAAATCGTACGGAATAGCATGGATCCTTAATTTCCTTTGTCGCTCGTACAAATGCAAATCAGCGAACCGATCGTCGTAGATTCCGACTTCGGGATATAGTCCTTAGCGGTTGCTCAAAGTTGTCCTGCTTCGTGAATTCTCGAGAGAAACTCGCGTCGCGAGCAAGATACAATTAAATTGACTTAAAATACAGCGGGAATGGCGGGAACGACGGAAATTGATAGTACTATCCAGTAATTGTGACTTTTGACGGGTCGTGACACGCCTTGTCGATTTAACATCTTGAGGTTCGGCGACAGTATCGAATATAATACATATATACATATATCGAATCCATTGCGAGGTATATAATCGTTCTAGTGTCCATATTGGAGAAAGCAAAAGGGGAGAAGAAACAGAAAGTGAGAAATGTTATGGATTCGCCGATTCGCAAGATGTCTGGACTCTATGACACCGAATGAGCGTGCCTACTAAAATATGCAGCTATTATGATGCATGTGATCGTCGACAGTGCAAACAGTTTGTATATAATAAGGCAAGGGTTAGAAGGAGGTTTGTAAAACCAATTGCTTTTTAGAAATAAACCGATACGTTAGGTGAAAGAGAAATAATTAAATAAAATAAACAAGAGTAAATAAATAATGCGTTGGCGAGACGTCGGGTAAAATGCCGGCTATCGCAGCGATAAGGAATCCTGTTAATCCGATACTCCCGTTGGTTGGACCTCCTCCTCCTCCAGGAGGGCTATTATAATTAGAACAAGAAACAGACTCGGAAACTTGGCCCGCCGCCCCCGGGGCTGCCACGCTCTAAGAACGATGTTTGCTTGTATATAGGGAAACATTTATGTAGGTTTAGCGACAATCTCAATAGCGGATATACACACTCACATGGATTCACATGACACGCATACAACCGAGCGATGCGGATTATTAAGCGCATTATTAACAAGCGCAGCTATCTTTAATCGACGATATAACGATTATCTTACTACGATATGTAATTGCGATAATAACAATTATCATGATTACTATATTTTTTACTAATAAAGAGCATCCTTGGAGTCAAGGAAAGAAGTGGGTTTCTTTATATGTAGCTTAAAGCTCTGAATCCCTTCGACAAATCTCAGAATCCGGATTCGGTGCGCGACGATGAATTAAAAGCAAGAAGGATCGTTGCCGAGAGCAAAAATTACAACGTGAGATCGTTACGTTCAAGATTTACGAGTCTGCTCGCTGGTTAAGTGCGGACCAATTAAGGCGGATGCAGTTTTGGGCACCGCCATTCTTGTCGATGATTTACACGGTAATAATTTCTCGCCCGTCGTTTTAGCGTCGTTCGTAATTTTGATCTTTCGCCTTGCAAAATTCTACCGTGACGCATAATTCGATTTATTTTTCGTTTCATTTTTCGTTTTATTATGTCGATTTTCCTTGAGCATCGATTTAAACGTCACTTACTCGCAATCGAAAAGCCTGTCTTTCGCGATAAATTCCTGGACGAATTTGGAGCAAATACGCGACGCTGCAAACGCTTTCTTTCACAATGCGCTTTGGAACTTGGAATTTTCTCTATTGTGCTTTGTTTCGGTGCTCGAGACAAAAGAACACGCGATAACCATGCTGGACCTCTTCGCACCTATTAAATGCCTTCTACAGAAAGAATCCGTTCGTGTCGACAATGTCGTCTTCAGACTACACTCGCGCATCACCGTTCTTCTACTGCTCGTTTGCACCATTCTCGTAACTGCTAAGCAATACATCGGCGAACCGATTTCTTGCATGACCGATGCTTCCATCGGTACGAATTCCGCTAACCTTTAGACCTCAAGTGTGTGAGCATTTGGGATTTCAAATTCTTACAGAAGTTGTGCTCAAGAAATTAATCGTAATAATTGCATTTATAAATCCTTTCTAAATATCTTTCCATATGTACACTGAGAAAAAGAGTCTAGTAATCAGAATCTGGTTATCAAATGTCGAATGAAGTAATGTCAATCAAATGATTAGTTAATATAACCAAAAATAATTCTTTTTAATATTTCGTAATTATTACTGAACAATTAATTATTATATTTGATAATATTAAATATTAAATATTTAGAAAAATAAAATTATTTTTAGTTATATTAACTAAACGTTTGATTGAAATTATTTCATTCGACATTTTTTGGTAGATATTACTAGATTCTTTCTTTAGTATGAATATTTAATTATTGCTTGAGCAAGAGAGTTTATTAATGATAATTGGTCATAATTGATGATTTGACATGTTGCTATGGTAGACAAAGATCCCGTAAATGCGTATTGCTGGATCTACAGCACATTCACGGTATCCCGACATCTGAAAGGTATTCCTGGACGGGGTGTAGCCAGTGCTGGTGTAGGACAGGCCCTTCCAGGTGATGAAGCCCGTCATCATCGATATTATCAGTGGGTCAGCTGAATTTAGAACGTTTACGATATGGATGAGGAGATAATCGATACAATATAGTTGATAAACAGTTTGTTGATGGAAACATAGAAAATATATTTATTAAAGTATATATCGGAAAATATACGTATTATTTAAATAAATTATCGGTATTAAAGTCGTGCGATGTATCCATCGCAATTCTGTCAAATATTTGCTTTTGTTATAAAATTTTGTACAAGTTACATTTTCTCGCGAACCTTAAATCAAATCTCCGATAAAATCAAGTTATGAACTCAGCCGAAACACAAAGTTTCTTTATTGACTCGTACCCTTCAAGGCCAAAAGCTCAAGAATTTTTATGCTCGATATAAAAGTTCTCCGAGAGACTTCTACTTCCGTTAGACTTCTCTGGGAAATTCTCGCCGAGGAAAGATCGACTCGGAATTCGTCAAAGGCATCCCTAAATTGTTTTTCGATGGGGCACTCTGAAAAATTGAAAGCGAACGGGAGAGAAATGCGAGGGAGAGAACGCGCGTGTGCGACGGAATTGGTCGATCGCATAAGTTCCGTATGGAATGCATACACCTACATAGCGCGTTCACGTACGCGAGATGCATGATAACGGCTGCACTTCGTTCCGATGGTCAGGTCGCTCTCTCGACTCACCAGCGCATGCAGACGTATTGCGCGAGCGTGAATGAAATCTGAAACGTGAACGCGTGAATGTGAAGGAAAACATCCGGAAAGAGGACGGAAGACGGCGCGAGGAAATGGAAATAGAGATCGCGCAAATACTGGACCGTTATCCTACATCTTTATATTGCGCGATTCGCATCGTGAAAGGCAACGCACAGTAGTAGAGATTTCCCATGAAATCTTTAGGTTTTCCACAATAGAAAAATATTTAGTCAAATAATAAATATTTTCTGCTGAGCCTTTTGCAAGGAATAAAATAATTTTTGAAATAAAAAAATTTGTCTGCAATTATACACGTTATGTTCTATTTTTGTTTCTTTTTACTTTCCGACGATATATAGGAGACACAATATTATATTTGTTATCTCTGTTAAAAATTCACCTCTCTTTAAAATGGAGGAGAGATAAGATAAATATTTCTTAAATAAAGATTAATTTAAGAAAAATCAAAGGAAATAAGGATGTAATGTTTATTAGGTATGCTTCGTTCTCGGCTTACAAGCCATTTCTTTTTATGTGCCGCGCGCGTTATGGGGCGTCTGGGAGAGAGGCACCATAAGTCTTCTTTCGCGGGATCTTGCGTCTCCCTTTCTGAGAGACGTCTGGACCGAAGAGAGGAAGCAGCAGCTCGTCGAATATTTCACCAAAACGAATCTGCACAGTCACAACTTCTACGCCATGCGTTTCTTCGTGTGCGAGCTCTTGAACTTCTTAAATTCAGTAAGTATAATTCCCCTTCAGTTTAGAAACGGAAGAGTTTCTGCGGAAGGTACTTAAGGGATCTCGATCGGCCAACCGGGATTATGACGTCAGAAGCGAGGAAATTGCACGGAAATAACTGTGAATAATTGATTTCTGGATTCGATAATGAGTCCGGGCTAACGAAACGTGGTCGAAACTTTGCTTCGAAACGAACCCGATATATCGCACGAAAATACAACTCGAGGGCCCTTAATGTATAAAATATAACCATTTCATTTTCTTTGCGATTCAGCAAGTAAAAAAATCAACAAATTCATGCAATCGTTAAGATTCGACATTTATCGATTATTTTTATGATTATTAATTTTAAGAGTACTACAGAGAGAATTAAATTAACGAAAACTCTCGATAAAATCTTTTATCCTATCCTATTCAGATAGGACAGATATATCTGTTGGATATATTTCTGGAGGGACAATTTAGGCGATACGGACCCATGGTGAGCGCGTTCCTCGCCGAGGAAAGTCCTCACGAAAGGATCGACCCTATGGCGCGACTGTTTCCGAAGGTAACGAAGTGTACAATTCACACATTCGGACCCGCGGGTTCCGTGCAAACTCACGATGCTTTGTGCGTACTTCCACTAAACGTGGTAAACGAGAAAATCTTCGTTGTTCTCTGGTTCTGGCTGGTATTTCTTGCGGGCGTCGGTTGCCTCGCGGTAATCTATAGGTAAGTTCTTTCAACGACTGCGCATTATGGCAATTCTGATTACAATGTCAGAAACATACTCCAACAATCTATAAAACTTATTCTACGCAGGAATATTATAATATTTTGTATTCATCAATTTTCCAGCACTTTGTGCTACATTTACGAATCTTGCATTATTTATATTTTAACCCTAGAATGCAGTTGCTATTGAGTGATAAAGTATGTTATCAATACGACATAAATTTTGCGTACAAGAAAATAGGTCACTCTTGATTAATGTAACAAATTTCATACATTTCACACTTTTAATGACAAAATATTTATAAACACGAATAACCCAATAATTATTAATTTATTAATTTAAAAGGACAGAAAGAATAAAAACATTATCAAATTGGAAATTAATCTGTAAATGGAGTGTCCAATGTCTCCTCATAATCACTTACTAATAATAAATATATAATATAAAACTGTTTAAAAAATTGAAATCACTTATTTCTGTTATAATATTAATCACCAGGGAGTTTAAACTGAGATATAACACGGACACAATTTTTTAAATCTCCGCTTGTCCTAGCTTTTAGCACTTTTAGGATCATAGGTCATATTAATTTCCTAATGACGACTGAAGGTATAGCTTAGTTTTTAATAATATCTTTCTTACTTTTATTTAAAGTTATGTATCGACAGCATTCTAGGATTAAAAAAGAACATTACGTAGAGCTGTTAAAAATGGTATCGTCGGATCGATATGCAATTGATACAATCCTCCTCGCAGGATCATAGTGTTTTCTCAAGCTTGGGCAAGAGTGTATCTTCTACGAGGTGCAGTTCGCAGGCTCGAGAAATCTAAAGCTGAACGTGTTGTACGAGTATTCCATTTCGGCGATTGGTTCCTATTGCACCAACTCGCACAGAACGTCAATCCTATCGTATACATGGAGCTGGTTAACGAGATAGCGAAAGCCTTCACGACTAAGAGTTTCGCGGACTTCATCTAGATCCTCTCGACCTCGCCTAAGTAGCATTACGCGGAATTCAATTTACGAAGCTCAAAATGTTCTTATAAGATATAAACGTTCGATGAGTATTCTGATACAATATTTTACAATAAAAATAAAGGGATAAATGTTTAAAAAAAAAAGATGTACTGTGCGATTTCAATAAAGATGATTAAAATCTTATAAAAAGATTTTTTAAAAATGTCTCAAGTTATTGAATTATATACCTAAATAAATGTATTCGAATTGAAATTATCGTATTTTATTCTAAGAGATATTCAAGTTATTAAGATTTAACATCTACTAAGGCGTACGAATTTCTTTCCGACAATTCAATACCGACGAACAATACGAGTAGATACGTCGCGGTGTGAGTCTTTTGTTCATCAACGTTACATTCAATTGTCCCGAAACAGAAGCGGAATTGAGATACTCTCTTCTCGCTCGGCATGTATCCATGGGAACGCGAGTTTGACTCAACCAAATTACTCGAGTTACGGGGTTCTTAGGGTTAGGGACTTCATCGGAATTATTACGAGTCTCGTCGCGTATCGGAGATCTTTTGCGCTCTCGACCTTATCTCACGGTGTGTTCTCGCACCTCCCCGTTTTCCGGAATACGTGCGCGTTACGCATTTCCAAGGTAACGGAAACAGACGACGACGAAGAGTTTTGATTTCATCGTCTCGCTACACTCACGGGTTCGCGTATCGTGGTGAAGAAGAGAATTTGCAAAGTCGAAGTTAAACGAACATGCGGGAGATAGTACATCTTCAGGCAGGCCAATGTGGCAATCAGATTGGAGCAAAGGTATATTTCAAGTCCTTGAATAATTCTCAGATGTAAGTCCCATCCAGTCCAATGCGAATACATATCACTCAGAGCTTAAAGTAGAATAAATAAATATACTTATCCAAGAAAATTGAGACGAAAAATATTTATGTATAACCTTGAAATATGTTACGCACACGCAAAAAAAATATCGATTGTATATCAAATTATCGAGAAATACTTGAGAAATTTTTATTCGAATAAAATATTTCTTTCTCATTACAACGATCACAGTTTTGGGAGGTGATCTCGGACGAGCATGGGATCGATCCCACTGGCACGTATCACGGTGACTCAGATCTGCAGTTGGAGCGAATAAATGTTTACTACAACGAGGCGACAGGCGGTAAATACGTGCCACGTGCGATTTTGGTCGATTTGGAACCTGGGACAATGGACGCGGTTCGTTCGGGGCCGTTCGGTCAAATATTCCGACCAGACAACTTTGTGTTCGGGCAAAGCGGCGCAGGTAACAACTGGGCCAAGGGACATTACACCGAGGGCGCCGAACTCGTGGACTCCGTCTTGGACGTTGTTCGCAAGGAGGCCGAGAGTTGCGACTGCCTCCAGGGATTCCAGCTCACACACTCGCTGGGTGGTGGCACTGGTGCCGGCATGGGTACTCTGCTCATCTCCAAAATACGCGAAGAATATCCTGATAGAATCATGATGACTTTCAGCGTGGTACCTTCGCCAAAGGTATATTATTCCATGAATGAATTTAATTTTTATTTTAATTTCACAGTCATTCTTTAATCGCTCTTTTCTGTTGAAATCAGAAATTCAGATCTCTTTTCGGTTCTATGATTTCACGTTTAGTATGATTTTAAAGGAAATAATTTTGACGTACTCTCTATATTCACGAACGAAATCTTCGTTGACTTTCGGAAACAATACGAGATCGGATTTCACGTCAAGAGTTACGTTTCGAATTTCCATGTGTATCGGGAATCATCCGCGGAGCGTGTCTCGCTGCGGCGCAAACATGAAAGTCTTTCTGATGCGCGCAGGATAAGGTACAATGGATGCGAGACAAAGCACCCGCCAGGAACCGACCTTTTGTCCTTAATAGGACAATACTGAGTGTTGCCAGCATACAATACTTGTACTCTCTCGTTTGTGTATTCATGTTTGCGCGATACGCGAGCGCGACCGATACCATACGTTCCACGTCAGCGTTTATTCTCGCCTCCTTCCGAAGGTATCGGACACCGTAGTCGAGCCCTACAACTGCACTCTCTCGGTACATCAGCTGGTGGAGAATACAGATGAGTCATATTGCATAGACAATGAGGCGCTTTATGATATCTGCTTCCGGACTCTCAAGCTGACCACGCCAACCTATGGTGATCTCAATCATCTCGTCAGCGCGACCCTGAGCGGCGTTACCACTTGCCTGAGATTTCCCGGCCAGCTTAACGCAGACCTAAGGAAACTCGCCGTCAACATGGTCCCCTTCCCGCGTCTGCATTTCTTCATCCCCGGCTTTGCCCCTCTAACTTCTAGGTCTCATATTCTCAAAGAAAACTAATTAAATTAAGGGAAACTAATTATTAAATGGAGCATCAGTACTATAAGAGTCGATGTCATATCGCTATTTTATTTAAACGAAATTTTCTAAATTGCAATGCAATAAGATCAATGTAATTAATTAATTAATTAATTATTTAGAGGAAAATTTATTCGCGTACGTAATTTTCCGGCTTTCTTGCTTTCGACGAAATTCTAAAATAATGTAGGAAATTAGACAAATGAGAGTTCGGTGCGGTACTTAATGGACAAAAATATAATTTATACATAAAATCAATGATTGTGCATTAAGTACCGCATCGAACTCTCATTTGCCTAATTTTCTACATTATTTCAATTTCGAGAGTCCGTAACTAATAATTCTTATTAAGTCTAAAATGATATTTTAGAGGTTCGCAACAGTATCGAGCACTCACGGTACCCGAACTCACTCAACAAATGTTTGACGCGAAAAACATGATGGCCGCGTGCGACCCGCGACACGGTAGATATTTGACAGTGGCCGCAGTATTCCGTGGCAGAATGTCGATGAAGGAGGTGGATGAGCAGATGCTCAACATCCAGAACAAGAACAGCAGCTATTTCGTCGAGTGGATACCGAGCAACGTGAAAACTGCCGTTTGTGACATACCCCCGCGGGGTCTGAAAATGTCCGCGACTTTCATTGGCAATTCTACGGCTATTCAGGTTCGTTTGCCGTTTGGTTGTTGTCAAACAAAGAGAGAATTCGACTGTGAATCAATTAAATTTTCAATCGATTTCTCAGAGTTGCAAATTTTCCAAAAACAAATTATCCGTCATTCGGTTCGTTAAATGTATTACTTAAAAAGCAGAAAGGACTAATTATATCGAAAATGTAATTATTTCTGCATCACAGGAGCTATTCAAGAGGGTATCGGAACAATTCACCGCGATGTTTCGACGCAAGGCGTTCCTGCATTGGTATACTGGTGAGGGTATGGACGACATGGAGTTTACTGAGGCTGAGAGCAACATGAACGATCTCGTGTCCGAGTATCAACAATACCAGGAGGCAACTGCCGAGGAGGAGGGAGAGTTTGATGAGGAGGAAGAGGGCGAGGGTGAGGAGAAGTGAAGATCGTCCCCATCTCCGGAAGATGTTTATCGAGTGCTCGCTACACCTGCTGCTTCCTTTCCGCTCTCGTCGCTTCTTTACGTAGTTATCGTCCCACCCTCGTATCTTCTTAGAGTGTAAAATAATATGTAGCCGAGCCAACGTCGGCCGACAGTTTGTTGTTCCTTGTCTTCCGCGTGTCTCCCATCGTCGAAAGTATATTACGTGCACAAAATAAAGAAAGGAAAAAAAAAAGAAAAAGAAAGAAAAAGAAAAATAAGAAAAAAGATGAGAAAAGAAAGAAAAAGAAGCTCCTGCTCCATTTTCCCGCGTAAGAAGCACTCATTTCTCTCGCATCCTCTTAACCACGTCTAGAACAGAATGACGAAAACGGAACACTCTCTCACTCTGGGGTTTGCGCGTGGTTTCCGGGTAACCTCCGGTCGCTACGGAGATAATGCGAAATGTACGTATCGGGGAAACGTTTCCTGTTTCCTCTCCTTCAAGTAAAACACTACGCGCAAGCACCACTGGCGGCGCTTGCTTACCTTCGGTTGCATATTCCAAGTCAAAGAGAGAAGGAGAGAGGAAGAAGAACACTTTATACCTTAATTAAAAATTGAAACCGATCTCTTCTTCACTACGCGTTTTGTACATTTCAAGCGGCGTACTATTCACAATATTCCTTGTTACTCAGCAGCAACGCATTCATTATATGCTTCTCGCAATTAAATTTATTATGTTTTATTCTCGCTGTATTTCAATTTTAATACGCGCTTTTAATTTCACGATTACTTTTATTAATTTTATTAAATGCTATTTTCATTCGCGGAATAACGGCAACGATCTCCGTTTAGCCGACTAAAAATCACTCGTCGATTTATTTCGGGATACTCCATTCTACGCCTGGGAACGATTCTTTTACAATTCCCGACGCCGCGATAACGCGCCGTAATAAATCGCAGCGGGGCGCGTATCGGAGGCTCGTACATCACGTCCGGCATCACTGCCGATTGCCGGTGCCGACATTGCCGACGTCGTACAATCAGCCGCATTCTCTCGCATTCGATCAGTCCTTGCGATCGAGAACATTATTGGCAAACAATAATTGCACAATTGCCGAGGCGAGAACTTGTTAAGCGACGTGATGTCACGCATCACCTGAATGTCCAGCGAAAAATGAGACGATCACTCACAGCGGGAGAAATATCGGCTAATATTACATCGGAGATTCGAAATCCCCGAGATGGAAGCGAGATTCCGGAAGGATTTTCTCACCGAAACATTTTTTAAAAAATACGTAAGAAAATGTAGATTGTATACATACGTCTACTATTGCGTCAAGCTTACTGCAGTAATTTTATGATATATTGCTTTTTTTTTAAGAAACTTTTTAGAAATAATTTGAAGGTTTGTGAGAATGTAAGCTTTTGCGGAGTTGCATGTTCGCATTAACCTAACGTGAGGGCGTTTACGTAATCGCCACAGAAATGTGTGCGAGAATGGGCGGGGAAGTCGGACACTCCTTGGCCGAGCACACGTTTGGTCCACACACGGAATGCTAATGCTAATAATGCAGACGCATAAACTTGGGATTTAGATCACGGTGTTCTAGTTTCCGTCACCGGGTGTGTTGTTTCCCGCCGCGCGGTTTCTCGCGATCTTGCATCTTCTTCTCGGTTCTCGTTAACGACCTCGGTTGCGAACGACTTTATATAATGGCGTTATGAGAAAAATAAAGAAAACAAGATAAGCGTGGTACTTACGCGGTCTCCTGTCATCTCATACGAAAGCGGACGTGTTTACAAACGTGTTTATTGCTGCTTGTCATCGATGTCGATATAGAATATTATTCGACGGCGGCGGAGCTGACGTTGTCCGATAAGCAAAATAGAACAATAACTAAAAAATACCGTGTATCATATAAAACGCGCAGGATTCACGGATTAACGGATTT
>Ga0157363_1001405_pt1 | contig 20023 bp, 9 predicted proteins | sample AttsexASBM1_FD_111477 | JGI IMG/M metagenome (GOLD analysis project Ga0157363, IMG submission 111477) | Fungus gardens microbial communities from leaf cutter ant in Ribeirão Preto, State of São Paulo, Brazil - Atta sexdens ASBM1 | ecosystem: Host-associated > Fungi > Mycelium > Unclassified ... | reverse complement strand
GATTGAGATGTGTATCGTACGAATGCGACATTTTTATTGCCGAATCAAATGCGCTCGGAAATGCCTATATTTATTTATTATCTTTACAAAATTTTTTTCAAAATACAAGTTACGAGATGTTCTGAAATATAACGGTGCAACGAAACGCAGCGAAAAATCCTCTGTTGTATAATTTTAATTAATAGTTTTGCGTTTCGTGAAAAATTATAGAAACATTTCTAATTCTTCATCATTACGCAATTGCAATCATAGTAGTCTCATTAAAATTGAATCTTTTCTTCAGACGGTAATATTGAAAGTTTTAACATACTATTTTTATTTTTTGCACAAAAATGATCTTTTTTATAATGAAAAATATTTATTTATATGGTCATGTATATATCTTATAAATTTTATTGCATAATGGTGTCTAATTATTTATAGATTTATTCTATTTATTTTTCTCATCTTTCTTTATTCATCTTTATTAATCCTTTGATGGGACGTATATGTTCCATCTTTTTATTCTTAGTTCATATTTTTTATCTATTTTGCAGTTTGTATGCGTATGAGTACTTTTTAGACTCTTAGGGATCTAAGTCATGCAACTTTCATGAAAAATTATGTTAATTTATTCATGCAATTTTATTATAAATAATTAATGTAAAAAAACTTTTTTCAGAATAAATTCTTATGTGAGGTGCTAAAGTTCTGAACATTTTTATGCGTATACTCCATATCTGAAACTATAATATATATTTTTTTCAGAATTTTCTGCTTGCTAGTTTTTCCGAAAAAAAATTTCGGAAATTTTGGAAAATAGATTTTCTTATAAGTCTATTTATTATTTATTATTTATTTTGTAATTCTGACATAAGAATCGTAATCAGCGATCCCGAAAATTCTTAGATGACCTATGATTTCAATAATTTGTTTCGAAGAAAAATGTGCCCCTTAAAAGATTAATCCTATTGATCTGTTCAATTTTACGATTATATATCGTTTGTGTTAAAAAGTTACAAAATAAAAAAATTTTACAAAAAAGATCTTACATAACAGATGAAATTATTAAATATTAGAGATAAAAGTTTTTAAATAAAATATTAGTAAGAAAATAAATTTTGAATTAAACAGTTTTAAATAGACAGCAGACTTAAATGTAAGTTTTATTTGGTTTCTATTAGTGATATCATCTGTGATATTTTTACACAGTAAAAGTCTGATATCTTTAAGATTTGAAACATGTACGGCGATGTTTCATAGTCGAGAGGCTGTCGCGGAACTTATACGTCGATACATAAGTTCAGAATTTATTCACGATCCTTCGATATACTTCGCGGAAAGTATCCTCGCAAAGTAATCCGTGTTGAGGCAAAAGATAATTTAGTACTTGTTTTAAGTCAGGTACGATGAACATTTTCCTCAGATATAATAGGGAACTCTGCGTTGGACTTTTATCGTGCGCGCGTTAAAGCGACGAAGTTAGCCTCGAGCCGATAGAGCTGGCAATCTCTGCTTTATAAGAAGCAACATTTCTTTCGTATGCCTTCCTCGCTGGGGTATTTGCATTTTAAAAGAATCCTTCCCTATCCCATTCAGCCAACATGCTCGAGAGAAACCCTCGAGAGAAAAATTCGAAACAGTCAAGCTCGATGTCAGACTACCCCTCATGTCAGTTCACTGTAATTTGTGGCGCCTGTAATAAAATTTCGACAAGTCTACCAACGAAAGTCATACGATCCAATCGTCAACTTTCATTATGAAAAAATAATATGAGCTATACAAGGGAAAACCAGTGTCGGTTTATCTCAATAAATGAGTTGTAATTAATAGGGATTTTATCGCGGTAGAACGCGCAATTAATAGGAAACAAGAACAAGATTTTAACTCTTAACTTTTGCGCCGTTAGCTAAAGAAGTTTGGATTACCTTCGTAGTATCTTTCTCTGAAAAATTGAATTTTAAATGATAGAAAATAGGACACTTTAAAAAAATTCACTTAATATTTTTTCTAGATTTATTATTACAAAAAATATTTTCTATTTAGCCATGATTTCTGTTTTGCTTTGCAAATTGATCATTTTTTAAACTTTCGAACACAAACAAATAATTTTTTAATCGCTATATGCTACATTTAACAATAAATTTATTAACAATAAATAAGACAGAATAAATGTGAATATTTAAGTGAATTTATTTATTCTATTATAAATGATACATAAGAATGACAATGCTAAATAACTTTATATATTCGTTTCTGATGATCTCCAAACAAAAATATGAATTGTAGGTAGGATAATAGGATTCATAGATCGGGGAAATACAATGTATTTACCAATTTTGCATAAACTGTTCAAAGAATTTGCAAGCGCCCGCTTTCGGTTGTTCAAAGAATTTGCAAGCGCTCGCTTTCCATATCAAAGGAGTACAGATACTGTAGGTACCAATTTTGCATACAACCACGTCCGATCGCTCGCGGGCGCCCCATGTTCGTAATGAAACATTAGATGGTCCTTTTGTACCTGTGCTTCCATTAGCTTTATATCAATTAGCGGATCGTATAAAAGTTAATTGGCGTTTCAAGGGCGGAAGAATTTTTTCGGTTCCTCATTCATGCCGCCATTTGCGAAAGTCTGATGTTCATGGCCGCGGGCAAGAGACAAGAAAAGGGTGACTAAGTAGCCCAATAACGGTAGGGCTTTGCGTTTCATAGCTCATGGTCGGAAGCCAGCTGTTGTGAGAGGAATTTCAGGCCGAGGGAATGCTCAAAGACCGTAGAACGGCAAAGTGGAAATATGGCGAATTTGCCTTGGAAATTATTGCGATAAGTCTGACTGGCACTTAGGGGTTCCAATTACACACGAGGACGTTATCGCAACACGCGATGAAATCCGAGTTTGAACGTATCACTAGTCATTGTATGAAGCATCGTTATTCTCGGTGCTTCCGTTGTTGTCGGATCTGACGATCGGCAGATTCTCGAAGATATATCTCAATGATAATGCGACGGATGCATGAAAGGAACGTGGAAACGACAGTTGACGAGATCCGCGAATATCGTATCAGCAACGAAGCTTATTCGCAACGCGAACATTGAATATCGAAAAAAAAAAATATTTTGTTCCATTGACGATATGAATAGATAGATTTGGAAAGCTATATCGCAAGTAAATTTGTAATTTGACCTAGAAATTTCATCATCGTAACAAATTTAATTGTAACATGCAATAATTCACATCTCAGAGTTCAGAGAAAGCTGAGAATTAAATCCTTAATATACATAAATAGCTCAAATTATGGATAAACTTGTGAATGAAGCTGGTCTTATTTATATTTTATTTCTCTGAAACATGCAATTCTCTTTCTTTCTCGATAGTCCATTTCTTCTAATACGATGACATCTACTTATTGATTATGCAAACAGATTGCTTGACTGCGACATCACACTAGAATATCGTTGATATATTCTCGAGTTAATCATTGTTTAATATATCAGTTTAATATTGTTATTAGAAGATAACTTTGGAATTGAGAAATGATAAACTTCACGAAAAGAATCGTGAAGATTCCACCAAATAATTAATTTGTGTCAAGAAGCTTTATACATTTTTTCAATTTTTGCGTTATGTAAGTGAATATGCATATGTGAATCTTCTTGATATTTAACAATTACGTGAGTCCAATTAAATTAAAATCCTTATTAATATTGAATATAAAATATTGAATATATTGTATAAAATATTAGGATAAAAATAATAAATTAGATTGTAATGACAGATCGCTGGACTTTCATCAGCAAACGATGTATCAATGATGCTGACCAAGATCCATTACTGAATTTTTCGTACGCGAACACTTGACTTTAAAGCTTAGCGTTCCGAGCGCAATCGGATACGTGACACGTCCCGATTAATGTAGACAAAAAGGAGATTCTGTGCTACGGGAACTCGTTTTCCTTCGAGTATTCACTGTTCGAGTATGTGCACCTGTTGCGCATTTGTTGCGCACGGCGAAACGCAACGGATTATTCTTTTTGGCGGCGCGTATCACCGCGTCAAACATCAAGCATTCGTATGCAAACGCATTTCACTTGCATGCAACGAGATTTCTAAGACGTACTGCTACAAAATTCGGCATTTAACTTATGTTGATAGTGCGCGTTCTTAACTACCCCTATTATGTTTCATGCCTTTCTTACAAATACGACTGAATAGACAAAATCATGAATAAACTAATTATAAAATCAATTTCAATAATGATGACTTAAATATCATAAGATTTTCTGTATATAAAATTTGTATAAATTATACATTTTATTTTAAAAAATGATGATAATTTAATTTTTATTTTATTTAGCGGAATTTACAGTTAAAATAGAATTAATTTGATATACTTTCATGAATATAAACACAATATAAAAGAAAATTTTTATTTTTATTAATATGATAGATTAATATGATATATATATATATATGTATCAAATAAAATAAATATTTTACAAAATATTTTATAAAATTGACAAACAATACCGTTTTATTATTTACTATTATTTTTATTATGTTATCATAGTTCATTTGAAAAAGAAGATATGCATTAAATATAGTTGAATATATAAACAATATTCATATATTTTATATTAAAATAATAAATATATGCAAGTATATGATTCATAAAACAAATATAAATAAAAATATTTAGAAAACCAAATTCAATATTGATTTTAATATCTATTATTTTTAGGAAAGCTGAAATATTCGTTATTGCAAATAAAAAATATATATATCAATTATTATTTTCATTTGAGTTGTTATGTGATTTCGGAAATCTAATTAATTAATAATAAGATTGAAAATAGACCGTCGATACATTACTTTAAATACGAAGCGCCATTACGCCTGAATGTTAAGATGTCGAACTATTATATATATTCATTTAAATGAATTGATTTCAGAAATTATAATTGCATGCCAATATGGTATATTGTCGGATTTTCAACGCAATTAATCTGAAATATTAATAATCTTCCCAAATTTCCCAAATTTAATCTTAAAAAATTTTTCATAATAAATTTATTACAGTTTTTTAAAATTAAATTTGGAAAATTTGGGAGGATCATTAATATTTCAGATTAATTGCGTTGAAAGTCCGACAACCATATTGGCACGCAATTATAATTTCTGAAATTAATTTATTTAAATGAATATATATAATAGTTCAACATCTTAACATTCAGACTGTAGTGGCGCTTCGTATTTAAAGTATGTATCTAATTAATTAACTAATCAATTAATTTAATAGTACATTACAAGTCATATGATTTTACGCGAAAAAACGTTCAAACAAAAATATGTTGGCTTGGGCATAAAAATCTTATTTACAATTATATAAAATATGATTTTTTTAAATATTATATAAGGAGCTAATTTAGAAATTAATCTTTTTTATGATTTTCATTAAATATATTATAAATATTTATAGAAACATTATTAAGCATCACTGATTTCGTTTTGCTATGTATTTGGTTTATTAAGACTTGATCTTTTAAATAAGCTATCGATGGTTAAGAACGAGCGATCATTTACACTCTTCCACGCCAAGAAGCATTGACGACGTAATATACCGAAAGTGTACCGTCAGCACAGATTAATGGCAGGTCCTAAATGTTTTCGGCGGTATGAGTGAACATTCACCCAACTGGGAAACGTCACGCGCACAGAAAGCCGGAACGAGGATAGCCTATGGTTCGAGATTCTCCTACGATCCGCAAAAAGTGAGTAACTGAAGGAAGGAGCTAATCTTTCCGCACCAAATACAGCGCCGACGAAGAGAATCTCGTGGACGGTGAAAAGTCGATTGAACGCAGTGATGCGTGCGAGCTTGATTCTACGGGAAGTTTTTCTCCGAAGAAATGGCAGGAAATCTTAGGTATTTATCGGTCGTTTCTCTTCGTAACACGTGTGCGATTGTTTTGTCAAATATGATTATACTCTCCAACATAATATGTCTAATTAAACGAAATATCAGATGACATGATTCTTAGGCGAAAAAAAATGTCTTTAATTACTATGATTCTCTGATATAACGAAACAGATTTATTTTCGGTAAAATTGAAATGAAACTTCTGAATACTAAAAATATACAGAATTTATTACAGAAAACTGTTTCGTTTATTTATCTCCGCTTCTGTGACTGTTTTTCTGAAAAGGCGATAAAACTGTATAACTGTCGGAGATATATATATATATATATATATATATTTTATCATAAAATAGAAAATAGAATCTTTTAATGACTTTAATCGCTCGAAATGATGTTACGCTGCAAAATATGGAGGCTATTACTCCGAACGTGTAAAGTCGGTGGACGGTTAGTCGTGAGAATGTGCTGCATTACGCTCGTTTCGCCAGTCATAACGACAATGTAAAATGCGATTTCACTTCTCCTAAATAAAAGCTTGCGCAAAGTTTTACGATCCCCAATGGGCACTCGAAGCACATCGACTCTTCGGCTTATTGACAGTGCTCATTGTCAGTAAGCCGGATACTTATCAACGGAGATATGGGCTAGACGCATGATCGATTAATTATTGGGAATAGATCTCCGCATTTGATTGGATTGCTTGCATTGATTTATTCCATTTGTATTTGCTCTCTTAAGAGAAAAGTTTATGAGTCGCGATGTTCGATGAATTTACCGGCGTGATTTTATCGTAATTTTGATCTGCTGGAACTTAGTAGACTTTAATGGTGTGACTACGTTTTCGATGAAACTGGAGAAACTGCATTGATTGTGAAATTTAGCTTTTCATCATTTTTATATGCTTGTTTCATATTTATTTCCGTGTGTTTTCTTATCAGCAATACAAGAAAAATGTTCATTGAATTTTTTGTAAACAATTATTAGGTGAGGTTACTTTTCTTATTCATACATAGCCATTGAACGAAATCTGTGAAACGAAAAATCGTGTTTAATAATTGTCCGTTATTGCGTTGTTCATTATTGCATTGGAAAAGTATTTGAGAGAGAAGACGAGTCGTTAAGGCGTAAACGCTGCGGCGTTTAAACGACTTTCAAAAACATTCCACTCTTCTCGCGGAGGCGAAATTACCGAGACTTGCTCTGAATATTTAACGTTTCCTTCGAGTTTCTTGGATACCGGAGAGAGGTGGCGTCTCGAGACAGACATACCTTCCGTCTCGGCATGCGCCAGTATTGCTACGCGCATTTAAGAACTCCCTTGTCCCGCGTTGATTCCTTCATTACTAGAAAGTGAAGTCTTTCTTCCTTAATCTTCAAGTTATTTTCTCTAAAGAGAGCATCGTCCCTTCAGTAATTAAATCAAATTTCGAAAGAATTCGCGCTCGCGGCTCTTCTACACACCAATACACAACTTTAAGATATTTTTCAATCTTCAATGCTTGCATGTAACAAGTATTTGTGTACCGCGCGAGTATACTTTAATATACTGTGTTAAAGAATTTTCTTTTGCCATTCTATTATTTATTATTACTTCTTTTTGCGTAAAGAAAGAATACAATTACGTTTTCTTAAAGAAAGAACATAAAAGATATCTTATTTAAATTGTATTATTTTATGTTATTTTAATTAGGTATGCACATATAGTGAAGTTAGACTATTATAATTTAATTATTAGCGTTATTAATGTTTTGTATTGCATATTATGATTGTTTCCTAATTAAAGGATTAAATGAGTACAGATATATGTTTCGGAAATAATAATTAAAGTTTATCAATTTTAATTAAATTATAACCATAATGATGTCATTCTAATGCCATCTAATACTATCTGTGTATAACATAATTATACGATGTACGCAAAACAAATATATCAATAATTAAATCAGAAGAATTTAACTTTTTTATAAAATGTTAAATTCTTTTTATAAAATGTAACATGACTATTTGCTGCTGTAAACAACACAAATATAACAACACAAACAATTTTATTGCGGGCAACACGTTGTAGTGTTATTGCATCTTTATGCACGGATAATATGTTTGTAAACGATAAACGCAGTATCGTATCATACTAAACAGTTTGTGTGCTTTCCTTACACATAACTTTCTTTCCCAAAGCAGACGAAGGGCGTGCTCTCGATATTATGAAATTTTACGAACTCTACAGAGCAAACTGGAATTCTCTTGGGGCATATATGGCGCCATATGCTGCGAATGCGTTTCCATCTGCGTCTTGGGAATGTTTTTGGCGTTATGTTTCCGTATTAACACCTGCTGTGAACTTCTTCGTTCCTCTCCGTCCGTCCATTCGAAGCGTTCCTGGTATGAGTTCCAATGTGACTCGTACATTTTCTAAATTCACCATGGCGTTGGGCGTAACCCATGACGACCTAAGGAAAATTTCTTACTAAGACCCTATTCAGAAGTCTCTTTTATAGTGATGGCCAATGTGCAATGTTGAATCTTTGGAAGCTTTCCAAGATCGTGAATTACGCGATTATTTCTTGAAAATTCAAGCGCATCATGTCAACTAGAAAATTTTCAAAAGTCACCTTTAACTTCTGAGCATAAATTTACCATAGTTTTATAGCTTAGACATCTCACAATTAAATTGGGAAATTTATATCTTAAGATCGACTTGCATTAAATCGAATTCAGACTTATAGATAGATAAACTATTATAGATAGATTTTAATGTTAAAGTTTAATTGTATACTTCTTTCACTTTCAACTGTAACTGACTTATTGGAGAGGAAACGCTACTAATTCGATGCAATTCGATAGATTTTATTACCGCTATCGTAAAAAGGTTTAATTACGTAATTCAGATCAATGCGAACATTGTTGGATCAAATGCTACTTAAGCTTTTTTCTTCTCATATTTTTATTTTAAACGGTCCATATGTTCAACCTTCGAACGTGTTGGGAAAGGATTAAACCCTTTTCACCTCGATTCGAGCGAGCAAAAATATCTCTGTCCATGCTAATACCCGCTTGCGCGATATTTTGCTGCCCCCAATCTAAACCTTTAATCTTTATTGGTGAAATAAGTAAAACATAGCTAACAAACTTAACTACTAACTTACGGGATACAAACACGGAAACAAATACAATAACGTTGTACGTTATTTTATCAAAATTGTCTTGAATTGTACTTATTTAATTTTTTTCCAAAAAGATTATAATTTTTCATGGTTTTATTGCTAAAATATCAGTAGCATTAGCAATATTCGATGAAAACAACAATTCTCTTCAAAAAAAAATTATACTGTATTACATACCGTGAAAATATAATTTAAACGCCATTTATTTTTTTTCGTTCTAATAGAGAGATTATATTCATATGTAACAATGTATTTCACATTTCGAGATATTAAATTCCACATTAATATGATAATTAAGATATCTAATATCATATTAAACATAAACAATCTAATATCGTATTAAAAATTTATGCGGATACATGAGGAACGAAATACCGTACTTTATATTACGGAGAGAATTTCATATTTTCAGTAAGATCCGATTTTACAATCTTTCAACGCCCATGGAGCAGCATACGTTCGTAAGGAAACATATAACCGTATTCGTAGAACGGCGCGAGGACCTTTCTTCCCTCCAAACTTTTTTCTTTTCTCGATTCGCGATCGCGTTACATGGTTCTGGAATCTTTCCAAGGAGCCGGCTCCGCGATTTTTAGAGCGAAGATTGAGACGAAAAGTATATGCAAAGTATCTTTGGATTTTCTGAGATTTTTGATACGTTTTTTGGGATTTCTTGTTATCGTTGAGGTACAATATGGACTTGATACAATCTTCTCATTATTATGTGAAGAATTTTTTCAAAGTTATATCATTTCAAGTGAGGCGTATCTATTATCGCTTTAACAAAAATGTTTTAAATAACATGTATGATAATATGTAAGATTTCAATAAAAAAAAGCTACAAAGAAAATCTTTTTACTTCTTAAGAAAACTTCCAATATTATAAGAACAATTAAACTCATTTAGAATAATTGTGGTTATATTTTCCAATGCTATAAAGTTCGATAATCTCAAAATCCCAGCAAGTACCAACTAACAATAACTTAACTATTAGCTAGTACAATTTCCCATTCAACAATATAACTGTTACATACAATAAGTGTTATATTACAGTTACATTATTAAGTAGGAAATTATAACGGTTATATTATGTTTGCTGGATTAACAAGTCATACATATTACTGACTTTCCTTATTACTGCAATTAGTTTAATCTGAAAAGTAATACATTAATAAACAGGATAAATAAAATAATAATATATGACAGTGAAATAAAAATATAATTTATGCATTATAGAAAAAAATAGAGAGATAGAGAGAAAGTATACATCAATAAAAGATGCTCATTACATTGTAATGGACTAAACTTCCAATAATACTGTGGAATCAACAAGTATTGAATTCATTTCATTTTTATTGTTGCTCACTCGACGTTTCTGACTTTCTAGATTGTTAATATCATGTAACATAAAAAACTTAAAGTAAGATAAAAAAAACCTAAATAAAAAAAATTTTTATATTTACTAGCTATTATCGCATATGTAAAAAAAAACTCTAGTAAAGTACATAAAATTATATAAAATATAAGAATATAATGTATCTCAATGTACTTGTTATTAATTTTATATATTTAGTTAACAAATTGAAAAAGAACATAGCCTCGGCCATATTATTAAATCTCATAGTATTATTAAATTTTCCGTCATGCCTGCGCCATTTTACTCGGTGCTGCAGGTGCTGCCTGCGCTATATTTTATTACATTAAATCATACTGGAGATACAATTACAATTTCTGTCTTTAGAAAGCTTTGCACGTTTCCTCTTATTCAGCGACCTATTTCGAGAACGTCCCTACCATCCGTCTTGGCAAGGCCGACAGTACGAGAAAATTTAATGAACGTGACTAGATCTTATCGAAGCGCGGCGGGAGTATGGCGAAGAAGTCAACTTGGAACTGGGAGAGATTGGCAGCGCGCACCGTGTCGCCAGTTTATATAAGACGACACATTGACTTTACAAATTTTCTCGCGCCGAAAAGCAATCCACTGCAGTTTGCCTTATTCTTTTACATTTCCATCGAATAAGAATTACTTACTACGTTACTCTTGTAATTTAACTTTTGGATAAATCGTTACAACTTTCCTCGAAGCATCGTTCAAGTTCACATTCTTCCATCGTAGGTTTAAACAGCGTTAAATAGCTTTTCGGTTTTCTCTCCCTACAGGATTACAATTTACTACCGATCTTAATGGACGATAAACCAGCAATCTGTGGTACAGAAGAGCTTGCAAAAAATCGAAACGGATATATACAACGAGTCCCAAATGAATAGAGCGCGGACGGAAAACGGGTTAAGTTATAACCGAATTTACTGACGTCTACTTTAGAGTGTTTACGCCTCTCACGAGAATACCCCGGATACCGGACGATTTGCATCGTTAGATTTTAATTACGCATAAGTTCCGGACGCATTTAAGAGTCGAGGGCAGAGCGAAAAAGGAAGGGGAGAAAAACGGGATAAAAACCCGAGTTTCAAGTACATTAAAGCATCTCGCTGGTTTCCTAGGAGATTCGACGTAGACAAACGGCCGGATTACTTCTCTCACGAAGCGAAAAGCGCGGCCGGATAGAACGGTGAGTTACTCTTTTTTTTTTGTTTTCAAAGCCGACTCCGAGTTGCCAGCCAGGGCTTAATCAGTTGTTAGCCCAACCTGGCCAATTGAAAGTTGGTGAAAATTAAAGAGAGCTTCAAGGGACGGTATCCGAGCTAATCTCTCAAGGGACTCGCGATTCGCGCCGGCGATTAAACCGTGTCGCAAAATGAGAAAGGAGTCGTACCGGGAAGTTACGCTTTCGTATCGACGATGTCGTAAAAGCCAGTTCGCAGCGTGTAATGTCGCTCTGTAAATTGCGGCTCTCATATGTTGTACTTTCTGCCTCTCGCTGCGTCGCAGTGTCGCGTAAAAAGTCCGCCGTACGAACGACTTTAATTTACGTCCACGAGCAACGATAGCACGTCTGAGACTAAAAACTATTCCACGCGTGCATTTGATAAATCTGATTAAATGCAACATTGCACTCGACTGTAAATTGCTCGCCTGAGACGTTAACGCTGCATCTCATCCTACATGCTTGTAATATATACTTTATGATAGCCATGTCGCTAGGAAGCGACAACAAAGATGCTTGATTATAAAATGATTGCGGGAAGATTTTGTTATTTATTTTTCATACTTTAAATAAATGCAAATATAAAATACTTTTCTACAGAATAATTTCTATTTCTATGGCTTACTATGTTCGCCGCAATAGAATTTTCATTATTATGATAAAAAAAAACACGGTGTATTATTATTACACGAAAAGAGAACAGTTTTGTTGAAACATTTAAAAATTTAGATACAGATATGAAAGATACTAGATATGAAAATAATTTTGTTTGAACTCATCAAAAGAGTTATGTAAAATATTTAAATTGATTGCTAGAATGTTAAAACTTTTTACTTTTGTACCTTTGTCATTTGTATCTATTATCATCGACGTTACACATAACTATTTTGATGATCCAACAAAATTATTTTGGGATATGTAGCTTTTTTAAATTAAATTTTAAATTTTAAATTTAAAAAAAAAATTTTTAATATTTCAATAAAATCGTTCTTTCTATATATGTAATATATAGTTAAATATGATTTTATTTCACACATAACACAAATTGTGCATTTTTTACTTTACGTGTAATCTAAATTTTTACTATTCAAAATTTTATTAAATGGCTTTTATTTTTTATAAGAGTTTTAAAAAATTTCAATAGCAGTGTCGACCAGCAGTGACCATCATGGCAATTAAACGCGTTCTGTTTCAGAAATTTTCGGATATTATCAAATCGTTTCTTTTGCACGCCGCAATAACTACTCGCGTTTATTCCGATTTTTCAGTGTTACGAGGTCACTAATTGAAGCGGTTACTGCATGGTTCCTTGTTACAGAGGCACCTCGTGGGACGTATCTGCTGATAGATGGCCGCCGGCTAGATCCCGGAAACCAGTTTGTGCCGGTGAAGGAGGGCTCGGAGCTCACTCTCGAGTGCGCGGCCGAAGGTGGAAACCCACCGCCCATCCTGGCGTGGGGCATGACCTTGTCTCAAGCCACTTTAGACGGTCCGGAACAACCGCCAGACAACCTCACTGTATTGCCCTCAACATCCGGCAGACGCAGCGGGGCTCACCTAAAGGTCTTGAGGGGACATCACAACGCCACTATCGTTTGTGTCGCGCGCCACATTACGCTGATGATACCAATGAATGCCAGCATTCTGCTTGACGTCCAATGTGAGTATCGACAATACGAAATTGCATTAACTGTATTACGTTCACAAAATAATCTTTAATGCGAAAACGACGAACGCAATTCATCTTTTATTTATCTTTTTCTTAAAACTAAATAAATTTAAAAGAGTGATGTTTTTCTTTAATAAAATATTGAAATTATCATTTCTTGTTACTCTTTAATTTTTATTGAATTTGGTAGTAGAGGCACTTTGAATGATTTTTATCAAAATAAATTGACTAAAGATCAATCGAAAATGAAGTTTTGTTATCTGTTTACTTCTCTGAAAAGATTTTTTTTTGTTTTTAGTTTAAAATATCTATATAATTAGACTTCTCTGAAAACTCACAACAAACCGGTACGGCAGAATACAAAAATAACAGAAAATAATCAGCAGTTATCATACATATGCATGAGCTTAAATTGCGTTTTGAGATAGAGCCAGTGTGAAATAATTCTACCACAGGTCGTTTTTACTCAGGAATTGACGGGCACAAGAGCCAGTGAAATTTCCGTGATATTAAACCTAGTTGCGCGCCATCGTGCCGGAAATGAGTAACAAGTAATGTGTGTTGAGGGCGGTAGACGAGTCGTGTGCCCATCGAAACTGAAATATAAACTTAATTAAGTCTGAATCCAGCGGCACTTGCGACTTGTTTTAAGTGAGCTGGGAAGAAACGACTCTCGTGTTGTATTTGAAGTGCGACGACCGTATTACAAGAGCCTGCGTAGAAAGAGATTGCGGTGTCGGCGGTTGGGGAAGTCTCGGGGTGAGTGACTTCAGGGGTGACGCCGTGTATTATGCGACGTGGGGGTAGTTTATTTTGCGTCGTTGCGCCTCTTTCGCCACTCTCGCTTCCAGCAGTCGCGGTCGGAAAGTCTCCCCCGATTCGCTCTCTTCGTCGCCCCTACTTTGGGGAGTGGCCCAAGTCACCGAAAGAAGCTTCTCCAGCCGGTTTCGAGGCAAACTCCGAGGGATTAACGGGAGTTCCGCAGCGCGGACAAAAACTGGTAGAAGCGTGCGAGCGCGCGCTCGCACCATCCCTGCGCTCTTTTTACCGCACATCGCCTCTTCGGGCGTTTAGGGGAGGCTCGTCGAGGCGAGACCGCGAAGATATATCACCTGAAACTGGTTTCCTCTGCCTTCTCTTCTTCTTCAAGGAAGAACTTCTCGGTCATCTCGTTTTCGCTCCTATGAGATACAGTAGAGTGTATTCGCGATTCTCGTTCTCGATCAGTTTCCCAAATTAAAAGTAAATAAGGAGTGATTTTTCAGATATCTAGTTTTATGTTAAAAGAAAATACATCATACGTGGAAAATACAACATTATGTTGGAAAACGAAAATTCCGAATAACTCAGTAGTAGTATAATTCTTGAAAAAAATAATTCAGTAATTCTTGGCTCATTATGACGAAGCTACAGTCTTATAAGAAAAGAAACATTACTTTAATTTCAATAATAAATTAGAAATGTCTGCATTCAGGACTGACGAACAAATGTTCTGTTATGAGCCACAATTTGGGAAACTCTGCTCCAGATTATACGAATTCCGCTGTTGCGGATAGTTCTTCTTTGTGGTGAGTGCAAGGAGAGCCCATTGTACGCCGACATTACTTCGCTCTTTTAATCCTTTCACGCCTGTCCAAACGCGTCGTCCGGCAGCCCGAGGTTGAACGAGCTTTTCGAGAACTTACTCCACGGAGGAGAAAGTTCGCTGCGAGTCGTTTAACCGCTGGGGAAAAAGACAGTAAGGATATCCGAGACATGTGAATTTTCCGTCGGGAATTTTCAAGGACACCGCCGATCGATCGCGTGATTAATGTTGCCGTCTTGTAATGAACCTCGAATGCTCGTCTTGGGAATGATACTTATCTAACAAACTAGATAGATAACTAAAATTTATTTCACGTTTATCGTGGAGTATCAGATTTTTCGGAAAATATAATATAAAGATGAAAACGTAAATGGATGAAAAAAAAAATAAATGATGCGCATTTTCAATTTGTTTAATATTCATCATAATTTTTCTCCTCGCAATATTTTCTTCAACTTGATTTGAGAATTTTCGCGTTCGTCATCGAATTTGCGGTGCGGATATCTAATTTCAAAGACGATACGGGCGTGAGCAGTCGGGCTGAAACGTCTCGAGGATGCAAATTTTCTAGACGAACAGCTTGCACGCTTGGCGTCTTAGACGGAAGAGAGAATGCGGGTGCCTTACGGATGATATCGTACAGATCGGCTGTATGTCTTCTCTCTCTCTCTCTCTCTCTCTCTCTCTCTCTCTCCTTTACTTTTTTGTCGCGAATTTATTCCAGCCGTACTTACGTACCTCGGCTGTCGCGCTGAGGACAGAAGAGGTACATTTGTCGGCATCTAAGCGAGCAAATTTTCCGGTAGAATGGTCGCTAAAGGCGTTTGGGATGTCCTGGGACGCCTTTATGACACCAGGGTGAAAGGGGAACCCACGTGGTGACCCACTTTCCATATCGTTGCAGCGCATCGCCGTTTGTCATTACGCGTAATGCAGGCTATTACCGGTTGTCATCGCCGGGTCCCTCCTCGTCCCATATCGAATAAATGATTTTACTTTTAAATCGCACCGCTCGGCCGACAACGCGATTAATCATCGTGGCGCGTTTGTCGTCCCGAGTCGAGTCGCGCGGGCGGATGCGACCGCGGCTATTTTACATAAGTTCGACTCTCCCGGCCAGAGTATTCGATTTGTACTTGCCGGCGACGGTCGGAATTGCGATCGGATTCGCTATAAATCACACTGATTTTTGGCGACATTCGTTATTTGCAACTGACCCGAATACGCGCGGCGGCAACTTCCGGAACGATCTCTCCAGTCCGACAGTGCGCTATGAATATGTAGCGAGCGTAGCCGTAAAATTGTAACCGCAGTTGGCTACACGAGCGAGCAAGACAAGCTTCATCTCAATGTACATTCTAATCGATTTATGCGTGTTCGTTTCGTTAAACCGAAGGTTCGCACTGTGAATGATGAAGAAGTTTCGGAAGAAGCTTATTATTCTTTTATGCGGTAATTACCAGTATCCTGCAACTATGTCCATCTTAATTCTTAACGGATATCGTCGGAACTTCCAACTTCAATATTCTTTTATGTACATGTTATAAAAAGTGATTAAATTATTCATTATGTATCATAAAATTCAACAGATATCTAAATCAAGTATATGAATACAGCTATTTTATTTTTACTGATATTATTAAAATAATTTATTTAATTTAAATAAGTTTGTATATGTTTGGTAACACTATATAGATTATATATATAGAAAGTTATTTTGTATGCTCTGATATTATTGCTGTTTGAGTTACACGGCATAAAGATTTCTAAAAGGGAAAACGATATTCTCATGGAGATGTAATCTCGCAAAGCTTTGTATTAAGTCATCAGTTATGATAACAAATAATAACACTTGTACGTATTTACACTTGGAATACTGAAGTACTAATTGGCACTTCAGGAATCTACATCGTGCCGTTGTTGTCGTACGGAAACACTACTGAGTCGTCCTTGTTAGTTACAATGAGAATTTAATCGCTCTGAAAGAGCACACAAATGCAATAGTATCCTACATAAGTTATGACAAAGCGCTGTTTGCACAGTCGCCATTCGTAATCCGATTTCAGCTTTGAAGAAGTAATTGCTGCAGATTTGTCGGGTCAATGTGTCAAATAATTAATGCTCCGTCGGCGGGTAACTCTTCTATATGCATATATTATATTACGTTCAAAACAATTATTAAATATATTAACAAGTTCTTGTTTATCACAAAAGAAGAAAGATTCGGTATTTACAATAAATCTATTAAATTTATGACTGCAAAAATACGACTGTTATAGAATAATAATAGAGATATTATATTGAATAATAATAGAAAGCAAAAAAAAAGAATAAAAACTTCGATATTTTTTTATTTAATGATATTGAAAATTTAATATTATTTTAAAAGTATTGTGCCATGTTTTGCTTATAGCTATCAATTATTTAAGTACCTGAATATATAAGTTGCTTGAATTTTTTGATCGAGGCTTGTTTTCTCCAGCCATGAAGAAGATATGCAAATAACGTAATCATCATGCTTATCGCGTTCGACTTCTGAAACTTTTTTGATCATTCTCAGACGCGGCGTATTTGACGCGCGTAACGTTTAGAGAAGGACCAACATTCGTTTAAGTTCGCGTGAAAGTTCACGATATTGGCATGGTATTTTGGTTAATAAGATGCAAAATACTTGGGAACTAGCCGTCGCCAAAGACGACAAGCGAGCGAAAATCAATATGCATTCTAGTCATGAAACGTAGAAGTCTCGTCAAAATGACATAATCTACCTGCAAAAATTACAATCGTATTTACATAAATTTCAGAACGTACGCTAACTCAATTTTTATTCTAAAAAAAGGTATTATGAATCTTTCTATGTAGCAAATACGAAAAATCTCGATTTTTCTAGATTATATTAATAAAAAGTTTGATATAAACTCACAGTTTTTTGACATTTAGTACATGTATTTCAATCAAAAGTTTTTTTATATAAATTAATTAACGTGAGTAAAAATTAAAAGTAATTTACCTTAGCTTTAGCTTTCATAATATATCTTGATCAGACTGTATTTAACTATTATCTGTAAAATACGATATGGTATTTTATTAATTTTATCACTATTTGATCAAATTTATACTTTTGTTATATGCTTGCCTTTCATAAAATCCGTTTTATTAAAAATTGTTTTCTTTCTCTTTGTCTCTCTTTCTCTCTTTCTTCTCATACGTCTCTTTTCTACGTTGCAAAAAAAAGCATGAATAAATAAATCATGAGATTGAACGTTGAAAACTACTGGCATTTTCCAGCACGCAACAATTGTTTTATCGCACCTGTCAACAATATTTACTAACGACAAACAACGAGAAAATATTTTACTTGAAATTACAATCCCCGTCAACTTTTTTTTCATTAAATCCGTGTGTATTGCAACCATGTCGTTGCGGAATTTAGCTATACTCACTGTTATCGGTTTTGGCAGGAAAGATTCGTTACGCAACGATATTGGTGATTCGGGTATACCAATCAATCGGCATAATTTAATGAAAAACTAATGCGGTATAGTCAACGGCTCTTTCGTACGATGCTTCTTAAATATGCCAAATATCAACAGGTTGTTGATTTTACTGACCGTGTTCCCAGGTTATTTAGTTCACCTTTGGACAGGTACCTGCGTGTGTGAATATGAACGCTCATAGGTACTTGGCATGAGATACATCTATGCGTGACTGCTTTCAATATCCGAGTGCACGCACGCACGCACGCACGCACGCACGCGCGCGCGCGCGCGCGCGTGTGCACATACATATACATATTTCGTTATATGCAAACATGGAACTGTTTACTTGTCGTGCAGGTTTTTAATTATTCCTTGCAACTCACGTGCAAACAACTGGAACCGTCGTTGTTTTACAATGCACGACGCATGTCTCATCACTCTGTTATCGGTCATTCAAGCCCATGGACAATCAATTATACTCATTCGAAGCTATATGGACTGTCGCGCGTCCGCAAAACTCGTATATTTGTTGTGTGACGTGCTCGCGTACGATATGATATATACGTCATGATTAGCGTTTACGTAACACGATTTACGAGATAAAATACAATCCCATTGCGTATGCTTAAACGCGTATTAGTTGAGCTATGAACGGATATGATTACGGACGGTTACAAGGGTCATCAATATTTTATATGACATTTAGCTCACCGATATCATTTGCAATTTACGCGAGCACGAATGGCGCTCCATTGATTTGACAGGTTGTTACGAATTATTATTACTGCATGTTTTGCTCGTAATGCCAAGCGACTGTATTCCTGACTAATTCATTTCGTGTAATTCGCCATCCATTGGACTGGATGGCATAATTGTGAGGGCATCCAGACGCGGTAATGAATCTCAAACACGATTATTGTTGGGACACGCAGCATAACTTCGTTCATTTCAGCGAGTCCCGAACGCAACAATCCATTTGCGTTTAAAAGAATTAAATTAGAAAATACAATTCGGAGTTTTTGTTCTTAAAATTGTATACACCACACTTGATGACAATTAGAATTGCGCGCTATTTGTAGTCACAGTCAATTTAGAACATCGCACGTTTTCAATGATATTAATATCGATGGACATCTTCTAATGCGCAGCTGCTGTCACTTAACGGCTTTTGTTTTTTTTTTTCACGAGCACTTTTTGCACGACCATACTTCGCAGAGCGTGTCGCAAAAATTCAATTCCGCGATGCGTTTTGTAGCGCTGTCGTACCAAATTTTACTCGTGCGATATTGTTTTTTTCAAGAGTGCACAAGTTAGCTCGTCGTCGACAATGCACAATTCGACAGTAAATGTTTGTATATTTTGATAAAAAAGGGAAATAAATGATACGGCGATATATGTGACATACTAAATAATTTTCACGTTCGGCTATTGAAATATCACATCTGTTATTAAATATAACATTATTTAAATGCGTTACAATAAATGATTTTCAAATAAAATTACATTTTCTACAGTTCCATTTCACAATCATAGAATCTGGAAAGTGATCATTTTCTCTTATTGTTAGTTATTTATACAAATATTTATACGTTATTTAATTTTATAATTAAAAATATTATT
>Ga0157363_1001404_pt1 | contig 20024 bp, 14 predicted proteins | sample AttsexASBM1_FD_111477 | JGI IMG/M metagenome (GOLD analysis project Ga0157363, IMG submission 111477) | Fungus gardens microbial communities from leaf cutter ant in Ribeirão Preto, State of São Paulo, Brazil - Atta sexdens ASBM1 | ecosystem: Host-associated > Fungi > Mycelium > Unclassified ... | reverse complement strand
TTAGAACAACTCAGGATTAGGGTCTATCAGTCACACTGTCACATCAGTCACAAACTGATGGCGAAGTCACAAGACTGATCACGAGACTTGGAGAATGGAGTAGAAGATTCTAGAACAAAGTGATGTCATACAGCATGGACAACATATGCTGGCCTCATGTTATACTCATGGTAGTTTAGGGTAGGGTGCACTGTAGTTAGCATGGACCATGAGTAGTAGTATATAAGGTAGACTACTTTGTATTAGGAACTCTATCAAGTTCTCTTGTGTTACTCAATACAAGAGTTGTCTTATTGCTTAACCCTTTGAGCTTTAAGTCATAACACTTCACATCTTTTATTCAACACTGCTTTATATTCTAGTGTTGATATTAGCATCCTTGACAAAATTAACTCTATATCACCTTTGCCATGGAACCCTTTTTCCAAAGAAGAGTTCAAGATCGCAATCTCTAGTTGCAACAACTCTTTTTCTCTGGGTCCAGATAAATTGTCATGAAGTTATCCCAAGCTCATTTTACAAAATAATGAGTGTTTGATTGATATAATAAGAATTGCTAATTCATGCATCGATCTAGGCTATTGGCCATCTCACTTTAAAAAATCAACTATGGTTGTTATTTTCAAACCCAATAAAATGTCCTATGACAATTCTAAATCATTTAGGCCCATTGTCTTGCTCAATACTGTTGGCAAACTTATCGAAAAAGTCATTGGCAACAGACTTCAATTCCATGTCACATCAAATTCTTTCATACATCCAAGTCAATTAGGGGGTTTGAAATTCAAATCTACAACTGATGCTGGTGTTGCATTAACATATATTATTTGCTTGGGTTGGGTCAAGAACCTTTCAACAAGTACCTTAGTATTTGACATCACCCAATTCTTTCCTTCTCTCAACTACCATTTTCTTACTCTTATTTTGAGGAAAGTGGGCTTTGAACTCTGTATTGCCAATTTTTTCTTGAATTATTTGATTGGGAGAAAAACAAATTACTTTTGGAATGGTTTTACCTCTCCTTCTTTGGATGTTAATGTTGGGGCGGGTCAAGGCTCAGCTCTATCTCCTATTTTGTCAGCTCTTTATCTGTCACCTTTCCTTTACATTCTAGAAAAGCATCTAAAAATCTTAAAAATTCTGATTTCTATTCTTTCATTTGTAGATGATGGTCTCCTTTTATTGCAGAGCAAATAATTTTCAAGTTCCAATTTCTGTCTCTTTTGTAGTTACAATGTAGTGATGATCCTTCTTTCAAAATTTGGACTTATAGTTGAACATTTGAAAACTGAAGTCTTTTATTTTACTAGGTCCCAAGGGAGTTTAAATTCTCCTCCTCTTGATCTTTCCCCTATTGGAGGACCCATCCTTTGCCCCAAGAAATCATGGAAGTACCTGGGATTCATTTTTGACAGGAAATTGACCTTTCATCAACACATCGATTTCTATTCGAACAAAGCAATGTCTACAGTCAAGTGTATGAAGATACTTGGAAATTCAAGTACTATAATCACACATCTCTATCATATCCATTGAAAATGCTTGGGAAAATACAAAGAAGAGCCACTCTATGGATATTAGGAGCATTCAAAATATCACCATGCAAGCTATTGTAGGTCTTATTCCCATCAACCTTTATCTGCAGAAACTGGGTGGAAGATCTCAGCTTAGAACACATTCACTACCTCCCAACCATATCATCCGTTCTCTTATGGAACCAATAAGTTCATCATCATTTCCATTGATTTCTTAATGCTCATCTTCGCTTGGGTCTCTCATAAAATGTCAATGTAAGCTTGTTAAAGGTCATGTTGTAGACATGGACAATAGGTTCAACAAAGTTTTTTCTTCATTTTCCCCTCTTCATCCAGAGTTTGCTCTAGAAAACAGAGTTATTGACAAATTTTCAGATCAATTTTCTTTCAATTTATATAGTAAAAGAAAAGACAATAACATGAAATTGCACATTCAACAACTTGACAAAATGACTATTGAATCCTCAAGCAATCTTTCATGTGCTCTCATTATCATGGATGCTAGTGTCAAAAATGATATCACTACATCCATATCACATACACATGTGCACAACAAACCTCTTATCAAAATGCTACATCATGTGGTCCACATCACAAGTTCAGAAGTGAAACTGTTTGCTATTAGGTGTGGGATTAACCAAGCCTCTAATCTCAGTGATATTTCAAAAATCATTGTTGTCACCAACTTTATTCATGTAGCTAAAAGAATTTTTGATTCTTCTACCCACCTTTTTCAAGTTCATACTGCCGCTATACTTAAAGAACTTCAGTCCTTCTTCTTGCATCATCAGGATAACTCCATCAAATTCTGGAAGTGCTCTAGTTGAAGTAATTGGATCCTGCACAAAGCTGTCAATAAAGAGATGAAATCTTTCAATCTTATGCCTCTTTTTTCATGTAAGATGTCATGGGACTTCAGTAAAAAAAGGGAATGTGACAATATATCAAATAGATGGAAAATGATGTTCCAGGCATCAGATTTCAAAGAAAGCCAATTCCTCAACTTACTTGACAGCAATGACAATATTATCGGAACATCATATATTAAAGGAGGAGCTTGGTTGAAATTTTTTGATCATTCTAACTCTTTGTGTACTAGAGCTTCAAGGGCAATTAAAAATCATGCTCTGACAGAAGAGTATAGACTTAAATTCTTCCCTAGGAAGAAATTTAAGTGTTTATGTGGGTCATATCCAACAGTACATTCTTCATGAGTGTAAGAGGTTTAACAGGTATTGGAATCTGCAAAGGGATTCCATTAGTCATTTTGTCATGTTCTTGGAACTAAATCCTAGTACTTTTACTTTTGTAGAATAGCACTTATTTATATATTATGAGTTAATTTTGTAACTAGTCTCTTATGTTCTCTTTTTCTCTCATTTTATTTTATTTTATTTTATTTTCCTTTTCTTTCTTTCTTTTTCATATTCACATGTTTGTTTGGTTGTTTTATATATAGTTACAAAGTAGCTACCATGGTCTGTCTTTGCATCCTATGTAATAAATTGTTGATATAAAAAAATCATATATGACTATCACAAATTGTCACAAATTGGTCACAGGTCACAATCATGTGTCACATAGAACATTATGGAAGATTCTAAGGCAATATTATCATACTAGTCAAAGATAGTGGACTCTATTTATTTTCAATTTCTATTTTATTTTTATTTTAGGATCTAGGGTTAGGGTTTGGCATGACTCAGTGTCACACACTGTCACAAGTCACACTAGCAATCACATGTCATGATAAAAGACAGTAGAAGGTTTTAAAAGGATGATGTTATATAGTATGTTATACATATATTGACCTTAAGACAAATATGTTAGACTTACAAAGTTTAGACCTAAGTTTCTTTTGACTTTTCTTGTGATTTTATTTTATTTTAATTTTTTTTCTTCTATCTTTTATTCTGAAAACTGGGGTTAGGGTTTTGGCATAACATCAAGGTCACACTGTCACAAGTCGCAAAGTAGCAATAGAAGAAAGTAGAAGGTTCTGGAAGGATAATATCATACAATATGTATAATACATGTTAACCTTAAAGCAAACATATGGTCATTTAGGGCAGGCTAGAGTAGTAGTAGCATGGACCATGGGGATTTAGTATATAAGATAGACAGTCTAGTACAGAGTTCTCTATTGAGTTCTCTTGTGTAAATTCTATATAAGGTTCCTTTTTCTGACTTACCCTAAGGTCTTGAGATTGTAACAAAACACACAGTCATTTAGGGTAAGCTAAAATAGTAGAGTATGGACTAGTAGTCTTAGGTATATAAGGTAGATGATCCTGTACAGAGTTCTCTATTGAGTTCTCTTGTGTTAACCCTAATATAAAGTTTTATTTATTGATCAACTCTAAGATCTTTGAGTCATAACACATATGTTAATGGCATGTAGTACACATGTTCCTTTAGGATAGGCTAGGTTAGTATAGTACAGACCATTAGCCAAGTGTATATAAGGTAGACACTGTGTAACTGGAACTCTATTGAGTTTTCTTGTGTAAATACTATACAAGGTTTTTTTTTTGACTTATTACTGATGTTATGATTCAATGTTTGAAGTGTTTAAGCAAGGAATTAACTCTTGCATTGAGTGACACAAGAGAACTCGATAGAGAACTCTTCTACAAACTAGTCTACCTTATATAGTCCTACAGGTGGTCCGTGCTAACTACTGTGCATCCTACCCTAAACAACCATGTGTAGTCCATGAGGTCAACATGTGGTGTCCATGTTGTATGACATCATCTATTCTCAAATCTTCTACTAAATTCTCTCAAGTTTTGTGATCTGTCTTGTGACTACACCATCAGGTTGTGACTGATGTGACAGCGTGACCAATCAACCTTAACCCTAGTTGTTCTAAAAATAGAAAAATAAAAAAATAAAACAGCATGAAAATAAAAATGAAAAATAAAATAGAGAAAGAGCTAAGTCTACCATTTGTGAACTTGACAACTGAGGCTTAAGTTGTAATATTTGAACTTGATACCCTTGCTCAGAGACTGCCCAACATAGTACCTTCTCATTATTTATTCTCACTCTCTTATCATCCTTGACCAAGGACAATACAGCCCAAAGTCAAGAAGAATTACCAGGCTCTAGATATAAGGGGTATACTAGCCAGGTAGGAAAAGCTTGGTGTTATGACTCAGAACCCTTAGAGTTGGGCTAGGAGGCAACCTTGTATTGGGGTAACACAAGAGAACTCAATGGAGAACTCTGTATAGAATAGTCTACCTTTATATACTGAATCCTCAGGGGCTGTGCTAGCTATTTCTAACCTACCCTAAACAACCATGTATTAGCCATAAGGTTCCCATGTAGTATGACGTTATCCTTCTAGAATCTTCTTCATGTCATGTAACTCATGCCACCTCTAATCTTAGTCCTACATGCTAAAAATAGAACAAAGGGAAAGTAAATAGGAAAGTAAATAGGGAAGAAAATAGAAAAGGAAAAGAGATGAAAAGAAGCTAAGTCCACTTCCTGCGATCCTAACACTTGGCTGTTCAGATTACATCAAAGCCTACTAGTGTTCTTTGGATATATTACCTTTTGTGGATGTGTTAGGTAGAATTTTCATAGTAAAAGCTCTATACTGCAGTGTTTCCTTGTAATCTGTTCATGCAGGAGAATGACAGTAATCCTTCAGATGCTATCTAGGGTAGAATGTTTTTCTTAAGACAAAATAGTATAAAATTTGATTAGGGCAGTAGTTAGTAGCATAGGTAATCAGTAGACAGTGTGAGATGGGGCAAGAAGAAGGCCCACTAACACCTACAGAGATTGAGTCTAGTTTGGAATATGATTCTGAGGGAGAGACTAGTACCAGCTCTACCTTACCTCTTTATATCTCATCACCTTCTGTTGTAGCAACTACTCGCTGGAACGGCACTTGTAGTTTGCTTATTTCAGCAAAGCTCTCAGTTGGCTATCTAGTAGTGGGGATTACAAGAGAACTCAACAAGGAGCTCTCACTGTATTGCTCCTCTATTTATACTAATACATTATGGTCCATGCTACAACAATATTAACTGGCCCTTATGTCCATGTATCCTCCTCATGTCTTCTTACTAAGGCCACCATGTTGTATACATGTGCCTTGACATCATACTCTTAATCTCCGCTGTACATGTGTGTACCATGTGTACACCATGAGGAACCATAGTCCCTTGATGTCATCCCTAACCCTAACTTTAATCTAGACTCCTTTTGATCCTTCTAAACTGTTCTAGACTCCTTTTGATTCTTTTAGACTATTCTAGACTTCTTTTGATCCTTCTAGACTGTTCTAGACTCTGTCACATGACTTCCAGGTCATATGCTCTCCATCCGTTGTAGACTAATAATAATACTATCTATCTATGTCTGGCTAACCCTAACCCTAGCCAAAGTCTGTCCACACTCTTGTCTTATAACACCTTCTACCCTACTACCACAATCATTATTACCTACCCCAATAGATTCACTTCCTTTTTATTACAATATAAGTTAATATGGCTCAATCAATCTGGAGTAGTTGGTCTAACAGCAACAAAAGTATATAGCTGCTTTATAGGCACTGATCGCTTAAGTAGGACTGGAAGAAGGAGTGGTAGCAGTTCTTTGACCTAACACTGGGTCTATATAGAAGTGGCTAAGCTACAAACACTCAATAGAAAAGCAGGAAAGGTCTCAGGGTTTTTGACAGCATGTAGGCTTTACATGAAGATGAAGATGAGAGATGTGGTAGTAAAAGAACAAGTGTAGTGTGTTTTGTCATATGTGCAGGGAGGATTGGCAGATATATGGAAGGAAAATGTTATGGAAGATTTGAAAAGAGGACATTTGAATTATGAGGTAGTAGGAGAATTTTTGGCAGATCTAAAGTAAGAATTTAAGGGAGGAGATAATGAAACAATGAAGGTAGTGGAATTGAAAAAGGTAGAGTAGGAGAGCAAGACTATGGAGGAGTTTGTTCAAGAGTTCAGAATGGCAGCAAGAGGAAGTAAATATGAAGGAGACTGTTAGTAGAAGAATTCAAGAGAGAGATGAATGGAGTGATTCAAAGAAAGTTGATGGAGGCAGAATGACCTCCTAGGAGTATTGAGCAGTAGTATAAGAGGGTGGTAAATTTAGATAGGTATTAGAAGGAGAGTAGGATAGAAGAAGAGAGACTGAGGGGAAGAAGAGAGATAGGAGCTTAAGCTCTAAGATTAAATGCACCGGAAAACACTAGTAGAGCATAAGGACAATGATTACCTTAGCCCTAGGTCTGGTCTAGGAGGCAAGAGATCCAACAGCAGGCATTGGTAGGGCCTGCACCAATGGAGGGTATAGAGAGAACAAATGCAGTTATAGTGAACCCAAATCAACAGACAGGGTTTGCATCTAGGCAAGATTCATATGCCATGGATGTGGATTAAGGAAGGAATTACTATAGTTGTGGGAGATTTGGTCATATCACAAAGAACTACAGAAACAGAGGATTAGTAGGATGAGGGAGAAGAATTGACTATGAGAACAATGAACAGAATAATTTAAATGGGGAAGAGAGTCTGGTAGTCCTCAACTAGGCTCCAGTAATAATAGGTTTACAATACTCAGTAGAGTAATGGATAATACATCTTGCTATGACCTAAACAATGGGAACATAGTGAGAGAAGTTACAGTAAAGATTGAACTAGAGAGAATTGATACTCAAGAAGATGTGATGGTAGAGGCATTGTTGGATAGTGGGGCAACAGGATTGGTCATGAGTTTGGAGTTTGCTAAGAAGCAGGAATTCAAACTATAAAAGATAGAAAGACCTATATATATAAGAAATGTGGATGGTTCTTTCAACAAAAAAGGGCCTATTGAGCATATGGTTGAAGTTAATATTTATTATCAAAGACATAGGAAGGGAATGGAGATTGATGTGATTGGAAATCAGAAGTGGAGCATTATCTTGGAAATACTATAGCTAGCTTACCATAATCCTGAAATCAATTGGATAATAGGAGAGGTGAAGATGATAAGGTGTCTAGAGGAGTGTAGCAAGCAGTGGAGACTGAAACAGGAGAAGTCAGAGTGGCAAAAATAGAAGAAAGAAAAGAAATGAGAAGAGAAGGAGTAGGAAAAGGAGAAAGAAAAGAAAAAGAAGAAAACACCAAAAAAGGAGAGGATAATGGAATTGAAGAAGGTAGCAGAAGAATGGGAGATTTGGGATGAAGAAGAAGCTAAGAAATTGGTTTCTTAAAGATTCCACAAGTGAATCTGTGTCTTTGGAAAGAAAGCAAGTAAAAGAATGCTGATAAACAAAGTGTGGGATCATATGAAGTGTTGAGAGGAGGCAAATGGCAGGTTGAAAGGGATTTGGTATTGAAAGAGGGAAAGGTTTATGTACCAAAGAATGAGGAGCTAAGAGTAGAAATAATTTGGTTGCATTATGATATACCAGTGGCAGAATATAGAAGAAGGTGGAAGATAACAGAACTAGTGATGAGAAACTACTGGTAGCCTGGAGTAACAAAGGATGTGGGAAAATATGTGGATGGATGTGATATGTGTCAAAGAATGAAGAATTGAACAGAGACACTAGCAGGAAAGTTAATAGTAAACAAAGTTCCAGAAAAGCCATAGACACATTTAATGGTGGATTTTATCACTAAGTTACTATTAGTAGCTGGGAAGGATGTGATCCTAGTGGTCTGTGATAGGTTGTAAAAAATAGCACATTTTGTGGCAACAACAGAAGAGATATCAGCAGAAGAGTTAGTACAATTATTCAGAGATAATGTGTGGAAGTTGCATGGGCTACTAGAAAGTGTAATCTCAGATAGGGGACCACAGTTTGTAGCAGAGTTAACAAAGAAGCTGAATAAAATGCTGGGAATTAAAATAAAGTTGTCCATCTCATTTTATTTATAAACAGATAGTCAAACAGAAAGAATGAACTAAGAACTAGAGCAATACTTACAGTTCTTTGTTGATCACAGACAAAAGGATTGGCCAGAGTAGTTAGTGACAGCAGAGTTTGCAGTTAGTAATAAGACACACTCAGCAACTAAAGTGTCTCTGTTTATATGTCAGGTGTGATTCATATCAGGGGTGAAAGTTCACAAGATGGACTTGTGGAACAACCTTGGCTTCAGCTTATGTGCTGTGTTATCTGTTTGCTGTGTGATCACAATTTCCAATGGAAGGAAGAAGTACAAAATGGGAGTGAGTACTAATTGGTGTGTTGCCATTGAACACTGGGAATCAAGTTCAATAAGAGTTATCTTTGTCAATTATCAGACTAGCAAATTATAGTGTAACTACCAGTCTTATATACAAGGAGATACTATAGGAGATGCTCAGAGTTTCAGTGGTATGGCCCCTATTACTCTAAGTAGAGGTTTCAGTATTGAGACACTGACAGGAGTATGACTTTACCATGGAAGACCAAGTTGGATAGGAGTATCCCTGTTATGGAAGATGGGATCTCTGGATTGTTGCATTACCACCATGCAGGTATGTTGCAAGGAAGGTGGCCACCATGGAAGGCAGGCTTTTAGATTAGATGTTGATCAGGAGTATCACCATGGGGATGTGTTTTCCAGATGGGTGGACTTGGTATATGACATTATAGCAAACTATAGTAGAGAATTGAGAATAGGAGTAGACATTAGGAGGAAAGAAAACATAGAGAAGGTGACAGAGTTTGCAAAAAGAATGAAGAAGATATAAGAGAAAGCAGGAGTATGTCAGGAGTACAGTATGAAGTACAAATATAGTACCAGTCAGATGTCAAAGCTAAGCTTGACATTGTGCACTTTTAGCATAACTGGTTCAGTGGCTGGTCTGTTCCTAACAAGTAGCATTAAGAAAGGCTCAGGAGGAAATAAAGTGGTAAACAGATAGAGAAAGAAAGAAAGTAGAAGAATGGAAGAGAGAGGACAAAGTGATGCTGAGTACAAAAGATCTGGTGTTTAAAGAATGATTAGCAAAGAAATTAGTGAACTGATATGTGGGCCCATATATCATTGATGAAGTAGTTTCTACTAATGCAGTCAAACTATGACTGCCAACTTTAATGAGAATTCACTCAGTCATGAATGTCAGTCAAGTAGTGTAATATAGGAAACAAGTGGGAGAGGCAAAAAGTAAAAGAAGTAAAACCAGTAGAGGCAGATAGAGTCAAAGAATAGGAAGTGTAAAAAACTCTAAATAAAAGTAAAATAAAAGAAGTGATAAAGTACTTGGTGTAATAGAAGAGGTTTACAGCAGAAAGCAATACATGGGAAAAAGAAGAGGATTTAGAAAATGTGAAGGAAGTAGTAATAGAGTTTGAGAGGAGGATAAGCACTGAAATAAGATGACAAGAGAAATTAAATAGAGCAGAAGAAAAAGACTTTAGGAGGGGAGAGTTACTAGAGAAATATATAGCAAAGATGTTGTATAGTTGGGATGATAGAAAATTCAAAGAGGAGTATTTAAGGAAATTGGAGAGGAACTGGTAAAAATGGAAGTCAGTTTCTCCAGAGAAGAAACCTTAAAGGGGAGGTAATAGTAGAGTTGAAGGTAATAAACTTAAAATTTTTCATTTTCCTTTCTATTTTATTTTCAGACTTAGAGATTAGGGTTAGCATGATATCACACATGACTGTCACAAATTGTCACAGGTCACATGACACTTCCACAAGTCACAGCCACATTATTATGTGTTATATAGAGCATTGTAAAAGGTTCTAGAACAATAATATCATATTACATATATTGTTAGAAATGCAAAGATTAGACTTTATTTTATTGTCTCTTCTTTTTCCTTTCAGTCTATTCTATTTTTAGAACTAGAGTTAGGGATCAGTGGTATAAGAGTGTGTTGCAAGGAGAACAAGCTTGTAGATTAGATGTTGAGAAAGCAGTATCATCAGAGGGATGTATTTTCCAGTTGGATGGACTTGACATATGATACCAAGGCATGATCTATATGTGATGGAAGTAGACTGGTAGTTGTGAGGGTTTTGGAAATTTAGCAGGAAATTGTAGAAACAGGGGAATTATAGGGAGAGGAAGAAGACTTGGGTAATTTAAATGGGGAAGAGAACCTAATAGTCCCCAATTAGGTTTTAGTAGTAATAATAGGTTTGCAATGCTCTCTAGAGTAATAGAAAATACATCCTGCTGCAGCCTAGACAATGGGGACATGCTGAGACAAGTAACAGTAAAGATTGGCCTAGAGAGGATTAATATTTAGAAAGGGGTGACAATGGAAGCATTATTGGATAGTGGAACAATGGAGTTAGTTATGAGTTGGGAATTTGTAAAAAAGCAGGAGTTTAAGTTATTTAAAATAGAAAGACCTATATATGTAAGAAATGTGGACAATTTCTTTAACAAAGAGGGACCAATTGAATATATAGTAGAAGTAAATATTTATTACCAGTAGCATAGGGAAAGAACAGAGATAGATGTGATTAGAGAGCAGAAGTGGAGTGTGATCTTAGAAATGCCATGGCTGGCTCACCACAATCCTGAGATTGATTAGAGAACAGGAGAAGTGAAGATGATGTGGTGTTCAAAGAAGTATAGAAAACAGTGCAGACCAAAACAGAGAAAAAAGAGAAAGAAAGAAACAAAAAGAGAAGGAGCAAAAGAAGAAGAAAGAAAGAAAAAGAAAGAAAAAACCAAAAAAGAAGAGGACAATAGAAGTAGGAGATTTGGGATGAGGAAGAAGAAGCAGCAAAATCTAAAGAAGAGGCTAAGAAATTAGCTCCTCAAAGGTTCCACAAATAGATCCATGTCTTTGGAAAGAAAGCAAGTGAGAGAATGCTAACAAAGAAGGTGTGGGATCATGCAATAGAGACAAAGAAGAGGTTTGTGCCAAGAAAGGGAAAAGTGTATCTATTGTTAAGGAAAGAGAGAGGAGAGATGTGAGAGTTCATTCAAGAACAATTGAGAAAATGGTATATTAGGCTCTCAAAGTTGTCTCAAATAATACTTGTGTTTTTTGTTGAAAAGAAAGATAGGAAGAAACATATGATACAGGACTATTGGTAATTAAATAAGTAGACTATTAAAAACAATTATTCATTATAGAAAACATAAGTACAAAGAAAGTATCTATTAAGTTATATTTATGATGGTGTTATAATAATGTACAGATAAAGGAGGGAGACAAGTAGAAGGTGGCATTTATAACTCTAGAAGGGTTGTTTGAACCAACTGTAATGTTCTTTGGACTTACAAATTTCCCAGCAACATTCCAAACAATGATAAATGAGATTCTTCAGAACTTGATTAATACTAGGGAAGTAGTGATTTTCATAGATGATATCATAGTAGGTACAAAAGAAGAGGAAGGACATGATGAGATAGTAGAGGAGGTAGTAAAGAGGTTAGTAGAGAACAATCTATATATAAAACCTGAAAAATGCAAGTGGAAGGTTAGAGAGATAAGGTTCTTAGGAGTGGTGATTAAACTGGAGGAAATTAAGATAAAGGAAGAGAAGATAAAGAGAGTGTTAGATTGGCCAGCTTCTAAAGGAGTCAAGGACATATAGAAGTTTTTAGAACTTGCTAACTATTATTGGCAGTTCATAAAAGATTTTGTGTCTATAGCTAGACCATTATATGACCTAGTAAAGAAGGATTAGAAGTGGGATTGGATAGAAGAACAGGAGAAAACATTCAAGAAGTTAAAGGAGAGGTTTACAAAAGGACTAGTGTTGGCAGCACCAGACTTAGACAAAAAAAATGAGAATGGAAGTTGATACATTGAACTATGCAATGGGAGGAGTCTTATTTATGGAGTGTGAGGATGAATGGTGGAGACTTGTAGCTTATCTCTTAAAATCTCTCAATGAAACAAAGAACTATGAAATTCATGATAAGGAGATATTAGTGATAATATGGGAATTAGAAAGCTAGAGATATTTATTAGAAGGTGTTAAATTTAAGTTTGAGGTCTGGATAGATCATAAGAATTTAGAATATTTCATGAAAGTATAGAAATTGAACAGAAGACAAGCTTGTTAGGCATTATACCTACCAAGATTTGATTTCACTCTGAAATATGTACTAGAAACAAAAATAGGAAAAGTAGATGGACTTAGTAAAAGATCAGACTTGAAAGTAAAAGTAGAAAAAAACAATGAAAATCAGACACTAATTAAAAAGCAATAAATTTATAGTTTAGCAGAAGTAGAACCTGAAGTAGAAATATTAGAAAGAATAAAAATAGCTAGGAGAAAGAATGAAGAAGTAGTTAGTGTTAGAGTTAAAAGTGGTGGACTTTATTTTTTTCATTTTTTTTACTATTTTATTTTATTTTTCATTTCTTTTTATTTCTTGAACTTGGGGTTGAGGTTTAACATAACATTACACAAGACTGTCACAAACTGTCACACATATGTTACATGTCACATTCACACAATCATGTATCACAGAAGGATATAGAAGGTTCTAAAGTAATAATATTATTCTATATATCAATGACATATAATATACATGGTCTTTAGAATAGGCTAAGGTTAGTGTAGCATGGAATAGTAGTCTAGTGTATATAAAGTAGACAATTTTGTACTTGGAACTCCATTGAGTTCTCTTGTATTAACCTTAATATAAGGTTTCTTTCTTGACTTTATTTTATAAGTCTTGAATCATAACAGTTAGAGTAGTAGAAGAGATGATGAAGACAGGAGTTAAAGTATTGCAAGTAGATGAGTAACAGATAAAGAAAGACTTAAAGTTGAAAGAAGAGAAGATATATGTGCTGAAGAATAAGGATCTAAAAGTAGAGATAATATAGCTGTATCATGATATACCAGTGGTAGGACATGGAGGAAGGTGGAAAATGACAGAGTTGATGACAAGGAATTACTGGTGGCCAGAAGTAACAAAAGATGTAGGAAAATATATGAATGGTTGCAACATGTGTTAAAGAATAAAAAATAAAATAGAAACACCAACAGAAAAGTTGATGGTGAATGAGATTTCAGAGAAACTGTGGACACATTTAACAGTTGACTTTATCACTAAGTTACCATTAGTAGCTGGAAAAAATATAATTCTAGTTGTTACAAACTCAAGATTTTAGAGCCAGTCAAAAATAAAAACCTTGTATTAGTGTTAATACAAGAGAACTCAATGGAGTTACTAGTACAAAACTGTCTATCTTATATATGCTAAGTTACTGGTCTGTGCTACAGTACTATTAACCTACTCTAAAGACTATGTGTTATCCTTAAGATCAACATGTATCAAATATATTATAGTGACATTATTTCATTTTAGAATCTTCCACTATGTTTCCTTATAATATGTAATCATATGACAGTGTGACTGTAATAGTGTTATGTGACCATGACTGATGTGTGACAAATTTGTGACTGTGACATATGATATTATACCAATCTTAACTTTAAGTCCCCAAAATAAAATAAAATGGAAAATAAAATAAAAATCCGAAAGAAAATAAAAATTGTTAAGTTCATTGTCTTTGACTCTGACACTAGTAGTCTGCAATAGGTTGTCCATAATAGCACACTTTGTGGCAACAATAGAAGGAACAACAACAGAAGGATTAACAAGGTTGTTTAGAGATAACATGTGGAAGTTGTATGAGTTGCCAGAGAGTGTAATATCTAATAGAGGACCACAGTTTGCAGCAGAGTTGACTAAGAAGTTGAATAAAATATTGGGTATTGAAATAAAGTTATCAACATTATTTTATCTACAAATAATGGCCAAACAGAATAAATAAATCAAAAGTTAGTGTTATAATATGTTTCTGGACTCCATTTCTTTTAATATGGTTTTATAGCAATGGAGGATCATGTGATGGATGCACATAACTATGTCACATGAGGTAGCATCATAAGTCTAGAAGATAGTAGAAGGTTCTAGTATAATGATGACAAGAGGCATAGTTATAGCATGTTTGCTTTATAGTTAAAGTATGGTAGACTTATGGATGATATATATAGCTTTAGGGTAGGATAACTAGTGCAAAGCATGGACTATAATGTATTAGTATAAATAGTGTACATTATAATAGTGAGGGCTCTGTTAAGTTCCTCTTGTAAATCTTAATATGAGAGTAATAGAGATATACTGGTCCTATGTAAGTTTATATGCCTTTGCTGTCACTGGTATTGGTTGCCACAATAGTTAGAACAATATCTTTGGTTTTTTGTTAACTATAGGCAAAAGAATTAGCCAGAATGGTTAGCAACAGCAAATTTTGTAGTAAATAACAAGACACATTCAGTAACAAGTGTCTTTATTTATGGTGAAATATGGTAGAAAATTGAAAATGGTAGTAGATATAAGAAAAAAAGGAAAAGTGGAGAAAGCAATGGAATTTGCAGAGAGAATGAAAAAGGTACAAGAGGAGGCTAGAGCAGTATTGAAAAAAGCATAGAAAGAGATGAAGGAAGAAAGTGGAAGAATGGAAGAAAGATAACAAAGTAATGTAGAGTATGAAAGATTTAGTGTTTAAGAAAAGACCAGCAAGAAAGCTAGTAGACTGATATGTTGGCCCATATATCATTGATGAGGTAGTTTCTACCAATATAAATAAATTAAAATTGTGTCAGAGTTCAAGATGGTGGACTCTAACTATTTTATTTTTTCTTTTCTTTTCTCATTTGTTATTTCTATTTTATTTTTATTTTTATTTTTGGGGACTTAGGGTTAGGGCTAATGTGACATCACTGTCACACTGTCACATGTCACATGGAAGAGCATAGAAGGTTCTGGAAAGATGATGTCATACAGCATGTTTAACATATATTGATCTTAGGGCAAACACATGGCTGTTTAGGGTAGACTAGAAGTAGTTAGCATGGACCATGGAGTTTTAGTATATAAGGTAGACAATCCTGTACAGAGTTCTCTATTGAGTTCTCTTGTGTTCAACTCTAATATAAGTATAAGGTTCTTTTACTTGACCTACTCTAAGGTCTTGTAATTGTAACAAATTGCTGATATCAATGAGGATTCATCTGGTTGTGAACATGAGTTGAGTAGTAAGATATAAAGAACAAGTGGAGGGACAGAAAGTGGAAGAAATGAAACTAGTAGAAGTAAATGGAGTTGTAAAATGGGAGGTGAAAAAAGAAGAGTTATAAAGTACTTAGTACAATAGAAAGGATTTATAGTGGAGCATCATATATGAGAAAAGGAGGAGGACTTAGAAAATATGAAAAAAGTAGTAGTAGAGTTTGAAGGGAGGCTAAGTACAGAGGTGAGAAGGCAAGAAAAGTTGAGTATGGTGAAGGAAAGAAGCTTTAGAAGAGAAGAATTACCAGAGAAGTATATGGTAAAGATATTATATAGATGAAATAATGGAAAGTTTGAGAAAGAGTATTTAAGGAAGTTGGAAAGGAACTGGTGAAAATGGAAGTCAGTTTTTCTAGAGGAGAAACCTTGAAGAGAGAGTAATATTAGAGTTGAAAATAGTGGACTCTATTTATTTTTATTTTTATTTTTTATTTATTTTATTTTTCAGACTTAGAATTAGGGTTTAGTGTGACATCACATATGACTGTCACAAACTATCACAAACTATCACAAGTCACAAGTCAAGATCATATAATCACATGTTATATAAAATATTATAGAAAGTTCTAGAACAATGATATATCAATGGCATGTAGTATATATATCCTTTAGAGTAGGCTAGGTTTAGTGTAGCATGGACCATTAGCCAAGTGTATATAAGGTAGACACTTTGTAACTGGAACTTCATTGAGTTCTCTTATATTATCTAATATAAGGTTCTTTTCTTACCTTAACACTTTGAGGTTTAAATTATAACATTCCAAGTATAAAGTGTCTACCTTATATACACTAGACTAATAGTTCATACTGCACTAAACCTAGCCTATTCTAAAGAACATTTATTATCTATAAGATCAACATATGATAAACTTATTATATGATATTATTTGTTATAATCACTACCTCATGTTCTACAGATGCTTGTTTCATAAACAACATGTGCTAGAGTTTGTTTCATCTCTGACTCATTCTTTACTACACCTTGTTATTTCATCATGTTCTATCAGTCAGTACTTCACATAGTAGTAGAGACTTCATCATGTTTTCCTCACTTCTTCTTTAAGAACATCTTATGTATTATTCATGGTTATTAGGTATATATAGCTGTAGATACTATCCTGTATCTTTACACTTTACCAATTGACTCATTCTCCACTCTTACTCAAGTTTTTGCCTAAGTTATAATCTGAGCCAAGCTAAAGATTGTAACATTATTATTCTAGAACCTTCTATATTCTTCTATGTGATAAGTGATCATGTGACTGTGACATGTGACTGATATGTGACATAACACTAACCCATAACCCTAAGTCTAACAATAAGAAAATAAATGGAAAAGTTAGAAGGTATTATAACTTAAACTTAAGTAATAAAGTAGAAGAGTAATTTTGTATAAAGTTTACACAGGAAAACTTGATAAATTTTCTAGTACAGAGTGTCTACCTTATATATACTAGCTAGTTGGTCTATGTAAGACTAATACTATGTAAGACTAATACTAATCTATCTTAAAGACTATGTATACTATATAAGGTTAACATGCTATAAACATACTATGTAACATTATTCTTCTGGAACCTTCTACATTCTTCCATGTGACAAGTAATTATATGACTATGACTGTAACATGTAGAGCAGATTTGTGACAGTCATATATGATGCCATGTTATAACTCTAAGTTCAAATATAAGAATAAAAAAGTTCACCATCTTCAACTCTGATAGAAGATGTCTTCAAGTTCATTAGTCAAATGAAGTCTTCATTGAAAAAGGCAAAGTCAATAATTTACAAATCCTAGGAGAATATAATACTACATGCTCTTTTGCCAAATTGTTCTATTGCTATCTTAGACCTTATATGGTTAAAAAACAAGTAGAACTTATGTCTTATTAGCTAAAGCTTTTCCTTTATCTTGAAATAACTATAATCTAGTATTCCATATTATCAAACTGACCCCTACACTACCCAATTAAAAAATGAGTAATATCTAGTCAGTAGCCTGAATTTGGTCACTAATATTCACAGTGTTGTGGCAACTACTAGTCAAAATGACCAATAGACTACTTAAGCAAACTTATAGGCAAAGTATCTCATGAGAATCACAAGAGAACTCAACAAGAAGTCTCCAATGTACTCCTACACTATATATACTAGTATACATGTTTTGTACTAACAATAAATAACCCTATCCTAATATCCATATGTCTGCTATTATTACAACCTTAAGCTTGGCTCAGGTTGCAACTTAGGCAAAGACTTGAGTAAGAGTGAAGGAAATGGTCAATTGGTAAAGTATAAGGATACAGGAATGTATCTATTCTATATACCAATTGTACATGAGGCAATTGTTCACCATACATGAGTCTATGAGTGTCAAGAATGCAAGAAGTGGACTTAACTTTTCTTATTTTCTTATTTTGTCTTGATTTATTTTCTTTTATTCTATTTTTAGAACTAGGGTTAGGATAAGAGTGACAAGATCACGCTGTCACACAGCAGGTCACATCAGATGATATGGTCACAAGTCACATGACACAGAGAAGGACATAAAACATTCTGGAAGAGATGATGTCATACAATATGTGATGCGCACATTGCCCTTAAGAAATACACATGGTCATTTAGGGTAGGCTAGAAATAGCTCGCACAGACCATTAGGTATTAGTATATAAGGTAGATAATCTTGTATGGAGTTCTCTATCAAGTTTTCTTGTATAAACCCTATACAAGGTTCCTTCTTTTAACCAACCCTAAGGTCTCAAGTCCATAACAATGAGTCATATAACCATGAGAAAAGAGTAATGAAACAATGCCTACTATATGAGGTGCTGACTGAGACAATTACAGTACAGCCAATCATATTGTTATTATCCTTAGCCCTAGTCCTTGCTACATTCATGAGGCATTAATCGTAACAGCTATAAATGTATAATATGTATACTATGAGATAAACATGCCATTAACATGCATCTTGATATTATTCTTTTAGCCTCTTCTTCCAGATTCTAGGCCTATGATATCATGTCATGTGATGTGTTATATACCTCTTTATTGTCCAAGAAATAAAATTTAAAAAAATAAAAGAAAAAGAGAAATCAAATTAAAGAAAATAGATAAAAAGAAAAGAAAATCAAAATAAAATATAAGAGTTCAAACATACTATAACATATAGCTGCTCATGTTGAGCAGCTAGCTTTTCTTTACACTTGAAGTCCAGCTTCTATACTGAGGATAACTAGTAGTCATATTGATTACTAATCAAGAATGAGAAAAGAGTAAAAGAAAAAGAGGCCTAGTATTAAGCAGCCTTAGAAAATAGAAATCAAGTTCTAATGTTATAATTGAAGACTTAGAGTTAAGTCAATAAAAGAATCTTGTATAAAATTTATGTAAGAGAACTCAATAAAGTTCCTAATATAATGTATCTATCTTAAATATGCTAGCTAGTAGTCTATGTGAGACTAATACTAATCTACTTTTTTTTTTTTAATTCAACAATTTATTACATAGAGCATGTAGGAAGACCATGGTAGCTACTTTTGTAACTACATACAATAGAGACAAAACTACATAGAACTAAAGGAAAAGAAAAGGGAAAAAAAGAAAGAAACATAGTCAGAACACTAGAGACAAAAGGAGTCTGTAAAAATAATTATGCTAAAGAGTCTGAAAAGGTGAATGCACTCATATTAAACTCCAAGAACATGACAAAGTGACTTAAAGAGTCCCTTCTTGGATTCCAGTAGCCATTAAATCTACCACATTCATAGAGAATATAGCATCTTGATTCGATAGGATATAACCCACATGGGCACTTAAAATCCTTCCTAGGGAAGAATCTAAGTCTGTATTTGCCAGTGGGAGCATGATTTGTAATCGCTCTTGTAGCACATGTACATAAGTGTTATAAGACGAAAGTGTGGACAGACTTTAGGGTTAGAAATAGAACAGAAATAAGATGTAGGACAGTAGTATATTATTAGTCTACAACAGAGAAAGAGCACATAACCTGGAAGTCATGTGATAGAAGCTAGAATAGTCTAGAGTGGTCTGGAAGGATCGAGAGGAGTCTAGATAGTAGTTAGGGTTAGGAGTGACATCAAGGGACAATGGTTCCTCATAGTGTACACTGTCAAGATCGCTGAAGGTGGACTTCATTTTTATTTCTCTGTCTCATTTCTAGTTTTATTTTTTCTTTCATTTTTGATCTATTTTCTATTTTTAGAACTAGGGTTAGGGTTAAGTGATGAAGATCACACTGTCACATGATAGGTCACATCAGATGACATGGTCACAAGTCACATAACGCAAAGAAGGACGTAGAAGGTTCTGGAAGGATAATATCATACAATGTGTATCACAAATAAGATACTCACTGGTTGTGATACTTGAACTTAATGGTGTTTCAGAGGTTCAGTATAAGGATGTGATGATGATAGATGATGAAAAGTATCAATAAGAATAATTGAT
>Ga0157363_1001403_pt1 | contig 20028 bp, 22 predicted proteins | sample AttsexASBM1_FD_111477 | JGI IMG/M metagenome (GOLD analysis project Ga0157363, IMG submission 111477) | Fungus gardens microbial communities from leaf cutter ant in Ribeirão Preto, State of São Paulo, Brazil - Atta sexdens ASBM1 | ecosystem: Host-associated > Fungi > Mycelium > Unclassified ... | reverse complement strand
TGGAGTGACCATGAAAAATCCTTTCAATTTCACGCCTTTCCCAAAGTGGTTTGTCGGTTTTATGATCCTTTATTATCTTCTTTGCAGATGGATAGACGGTAAATTTTTTTCCTTTGAAAGCGCGACGGGATCGCTTGCTGAAGTGTTCATTGCGGTTTTTGGTTTTATGGCACTTAAAACCGTCAAGCTATCGTTCCAGCAAGATAAGATCGGAAGTCTGCTTGCGTTCGAAAAAAAATTTGTTCTTCTCTGTAAGGATTTCGTGGAGGTGGGCGATCAATGTATTGATATGATTCTTGAATACAATGAATCATCTGTTCCTGTCAGAGCGGTTTACAAAAATTTCACAGAAAGGCTTGAGAAAATTCACAAAGAACTTAAACATCAATACTCTATGATGAATAAGATCCATCGGGAAGTTCGAATTCTTCTCAATTATTCCGAAACGCGATTTGATATTGACGCTTACAGAATGACGGTCACGCTTTCAGAAATCGCGATTAGTGATTTTCAGGTTGCCTGTAAGGAACTGATAGCTTTTCTTGCCATGCGTGGACAATCCGACCCCACCCTTCAGAAAACGAAGGAAAATCATGAAAGGAAAATCTGGCAGTCTAAAAGCGGGTTTAAAGACGCCCTTGAAAAGATTGAAGCGTTGATCTTCCCTTAAAAAGAAAGGCGCATTGTGCGCCTTTTTTTTACTTTACCAGTGCAGAAAGCCGTTTCTTAAATGGGATCCCAATGCGTTCAGATGCTTCTTCGATAATGGCGATCTTGTCTTGCGTAATCTTTTCATTTTTCAACAGATACTTCACACCCAAATCAATCGCCAGCGCGGCCCGATCAGGACGAAGTTTGACCTTCCCAATCTCTTCGAACACTGTTGATGGAAAATGAAGGAAATCGTCTTTCATTTTCTTCTCAATGTAATTCTTCACACCCATCACAAAATCATAGTTAAGAAGAAGATCGGTCGTGGCAAGGATCAGACCTGTCGCGGCTTTCGATTCTTTAGGTGTGGGTGGCTTCCCTACTAGTGAGATCAGCGTAATGATAGCAATCGAAACAAACGCAAAATCCTGTGTTTCTGAGGATGATTTCATCATTATTATGGTTTCCCACTGTGTGACTTAAAAAAGCGCCCTGAAGCGCTTAGAGAGAGCGTCAGGCGGTCCAGCGTGACAGATCCGGTGTATGCGGACGGTCATGAACAAATTTGCGGGATTTCTTCTCTGTGTTTGCACATTTGCATACACAGGCTTTCCCGTTCATCTGGAGAACTTCAGTCATCTTCTTACCTAAGTATGAAGGATCGAGTGTGACCCGTGCGCGGAACTCTGATGGAGTACAGCCAAAGTAACGCCGGAACAATCGCGCCAGTGATTGCTGACTGGAGAAACCATTGTCATAACAGATATGCGTAATCCGGTTTGATTTGTTCGCTAAATCCGTCGCAACATTGAGAACGCGCGACATCCGAATATATTCCGATAACGTATAGCCCGTGATCGCACGGAATAACCGTTGAAAATGCCAATGGGTATAACCACTGAATTTTGTGACGTCAGATGCCTGAATTTCCGTCCTGATATGGTCATTGATCCAATATGTCATTTCTATGACAGTTGAGACCCGAAGGTTATAATTTAGATTATTCATAGTTACCACCTCACGATTTGTGAACATCCCAAAACATCGAATTGAAATGCAACTTAAGTCGATATGTAAGAGCATTAAATATACGAAAAAACAAAATTCGCATTGCTTGTGATTTTGCAATTCATTTGGTGTGGTAAAACAAATTTTCAACATACTCAATCACTTAAGGAACCATACCCCGATGTTTAGATTAATTGGACTACTTATTGTTATTACTGGCGCGACATTCCTTGCCGAACACTTCCTTTTGACAAACGATTATCTCGCGACTGAAATAAATATCAGTACGATCCACGAAGATATTAATAATATAATAACGGTCATTACAGAATGTTTCGTGATTTTGTTCGGTTTAATCCTTTTCTGTTCTAATTTCAAAGATAAGACAGTGATTGAATCCGTAATTAAACGAACGCACACATTAACAGAACTGGTTGTGTCGAGCCTCGTCCATGAAACATCCTCCGGTTCATTTGAACTGGATGAAACGTCCGTTGAAGAGCTGGCATTAAGTTATCAACGCGAATGTCCCCACAGGAATGTGAATGACATTATCGGTCTAAAAAGTCTTGAGATATCCGCGATTACTCAGCTGTTACCCTCGGAGGTGCGCGACCAGTTCGAGCCATTACTGAAAGCAAAGCTGACCCTCTTCGATGAATCCTTACATGTTGAGTGACCCACCACCTTCGGTGAATGAATACATAAGTAATAATTTCGCTCAGATTGATCATCGCCCGGATGAACGCCAGGTGATAATTCAGATTCGCAACAAACAGACGCATTGCGTTAAACTGTTGCGAGGATGTCTGAGGATATTCCTTATCTTTCTTTTGCTGTGTGACTTTCGCCGGGTTCCGACCCGGCTTTTTTTGTGTCCAGAAACCGACGATAGGACGCATCGAAATGAATTCGATGGTCGCAAACAGATCGACGGGTTGTTCTGGAGCGGTAATGATGATGTCTTTCGCGGCGTCTTCGATGATCTGAGCGTCAACAGATTCGTTTTCGCTCCACTCAGCAAACCAACGCGCAAACTTTACTTCATTCTCTGCAAGCTTCTGACTGTTGGGTTTGTGACGGGAAAGTGTGAACGCGGCATAACCGGGAATTGACAGTGTGACTTCAACCACTGAACCACGATGAACGGTTTTGATCTTCGTGTCTGCCATGATGATTTCTGACTGGTTGTCATCCAGAAAACTGAAAAATTCTGACTTGTTCATTCTCTGACCTTGTAAACATTTTTGTTGCGCTTAAGGTCATGTTAACGACTCACCTCTTTCTTGTAAACATTTTTGTTTACAAAGGACGAAAGTAAAAACAAGCTCAGTTTGATCTTCATCACACATCAAAATCATGAATAATAGTGTTCGTCGCTACCGCGACGGATCCACCTCATTGATTTAAAGAGTCTCCCCCTTTTCGACTCTACCGGCTTCTGGTGTGAAGCCGGTTTTTTCAGTTCATAAAATAGAAGACCAGCCAGAAAAGCCAGCCTGAGAACAAACCGACCCCAACCGCACCGATGCGATCGAACCAGAGTGAAAACCGGTTCACATTAAACCAGGCGACGACGATCGGGAAGTAATAGAGAACAAGTGTGACGATCAAAAAGTGTATGTATTTCATGTAATTGGTATAAAAAGTAAAATCTGGCGTCCCTGCCGATTGAACGTTCACTGTAATCAGTGAAACACGACAATATTTAATCAGTTCTTATTCTTACTGATTAAAATCACAGACGGATCATGAATATTCTCTGAGGATTTATAGATAAATTCACTCCAGATCAGCTGAAACTCCAGCCAGTTCGGAATGTTCACAATCGCGTTTCCGTCACATTTATAGACATTAATTCGTTTATCACTGAAGGATGACAAAATGCGCCCTTCCCAGAAATGCGCACTACATAGCGTCATGTTGCCAATACAGATCGCGATGTTGTAGGTCTCTAAAAAGAAATCAAAGAACTTCGTGGCAAGGAACTGAAAGGCATCACGATGATGTGGGACCAGTGATGACCACACCAGGCACTGGGTGATCTTGTCATTCGGTAATCGTGATTTTTTAAACCACGTATTCACATAATCATCGGGTTCGAACAAACGGATATAGAAGAGGGTTTGCGGTTCGGGGTCATCTGAAAGGATCCGATACTCATTACAGTAAACGGATTTAACGAGGCGGTAAGGCTTAGGGATGAAGAAGCCAGGTATCTGACAATCCCGCCCAGCATAACTAAGAAAGCTTTGGGAATTCTGCCTGTTCTGGTCTTCTTCATTTAATGGGACAGTGAGTTGCGAATGTTGCATGAGAATAACCCTTTATTATTGGACTCTTCTCAGCATTTTATTAACAAAAATCTAAGTGAACTCCCATTTTATGCGAATCTTTTTGACATCTTGAGGTCTAAACACGGCATCATTTAACAGACACCCTACAAATCAGACCAGTGAATTTAGCTGGGAAGACTCGAATTCCCTTCAGACACGACAATATATTGACTGTCCATTGTGCGCCAGTTGGTGCCATCATATTTCACCGCCTGTTGCGGATGTGAAACACCTGTTTGATCTGCAAAGGTGTTAACGGTTGTGATGTCTCCCAGTGACGCGGTGGCCGCGAGTAAATCAGCCACGCGCCAGTGACCGATGTTCACAAACTGACTGGTTTGATAGGGAATTTTAGCGTCGGTCCCATTCACCCGAATCTGAATTTTATTCGTGTTGTTTTCGACAAGGGCAGTGGTGCGAATATCCAGAATGTTATTATCCCCATCCGCAATTAAACCGGCGGTTGTCGTTCCCCATGAATTCAGATTGAGTGGGGTCATCAGTCCGTCGATGGCATTCAGATCGGCCTCGGCAATCGATGTCATATCCCAGTTCACATAAGAGTGAACACCGGCATCGATGCGTGTGGTTCCTGTTGAATGCGCTGTGACACCCATTCGACTGAATCCGGCCAGCTGGACATAAAGCGCGGTGTCGCTTGTAAACGGCTTCTCATACCGAACCGCAAGAATTCCCGACCCGATCGATTGACCATGCCAGGTCACTGTGGATGTGGTGGCACTGCGATTCTGAATGGTAATAACACAGTTTCCGTCTAATCCACCCCGCGCGGCATTCGGGGTCGCGAAGCCATTTCGTGTTGTGATATTAATTGTATAGGTTTCAGCCGTTGCCGCACCGACAAAATATCCCAGTCGAACCCAGACCGCACCACTATTTCCTGAATTCGAATACACTTTTCCGCTGTAAACCAGTCCGGCCTGAAAAGCAGCGTTAGCATAAATTCCATGCGAATAAATCGATACCTGACCCGCTTCATAAGAAGAAAGTGTATGGCTTTCATATTCACCGGTAATGTTATTCACACTTTTATCGGTGAGGATGTCGATCCCTGCCCCGTTCGCGTTGCTGCAACTGTATTGAACTAAACGACTTTGGCCCAGATAAAGCGGATTGGTGTTGGACTCCATCGCGAGATCATGAATTGCCCATTCACCATTCGTGAGGTTTCCAGGATAATCACAGAATTCGATCCAGACATTCCACATCATCGCCTGTGTACAGTGCGGAATAAAGAACACGCCAGCCTGATCGCTGTCAGCCGTGAAACTTTGAAGCGTACAGTTTGAAATCTCAATCGCGGTCGAATGGTCCCATGAGACCTCACCCGATGCCAAAACACGAATAAGATTATCATGACCGCGAACGGCATAAACCTGACTGAATTTCGAGTCTAGCGAGTCGATCAGCTGGAACATTCGTCCGTAAACATCCTGGATATACATGTTAAACACGCGAACATGCTGACCTTGTGTGACACTGTTTCGGAAAAAATGACGAACAACCGTATCTTTTGACAGTCCATCACCCTGAATCTGAAGGTTTCCGATCTCAGTCCAACGCGCAACCACATCAAAACAGATGGAATCCGCTTCACCAATTAACCAGAGTCGGGTGGGATTGTTATAACCCAGTTGATCATGACCCAAACCGACACAACGAAACATTGGGATCTGCGTTGTGCTGGCTGGAATACTTGATAAGGCAAATTCACCCGCTGGGAACTGGATCCCAACACGTTGCAAAATGTTTCCGGTTCCGGTGTACCAGTTGAACATGGACGCGACAGCATCGGCACAATCGGTAGCCCCATCGGGGATCGCACCGAACATCGTCACATCCGCTTTTGCCGCATCGACATAACGACGCCAGTGGAAATCATCGTTTACATTCTGCGTCATCCCACCATCACTGGTCGCTGAACCGGCGACGGCAATAAACATACCCCCACCGTAACCTGTGCCAGCTGCAAATTCTCTCAAGAATGCCAGATGGCCAGCCTCAGCCGGAACCAGCGTGGCAAGGTCGGCAAAAGTATCAGCATTCAATGGCTGTTGATTCGTTGCCACATTGAGTTGGGAAAGGGTCACATATTCATTATCAGCTGTGGCATCCGCACCCCCAACATTCCCTTTGAAGGTCACGCCGCCATCTTCGATGTCGATGGTGTCCAGAATGGCCGCAAAATCGTTCGTATTCCCCAGTTTATCCGCTTCTGTTTCCGCCCGATCAGCTTGTTCGGTTGCCCGCTCTAGCTGATCAGTGATACCCGAAGCACTGTTTGCGGCTTCAGTGGCGCTGTTAGCGGCGTTCGTTTCACTCGTTGCTGATGATGTTGCGCTATTTGCTGCGGCGGTGGCACTGGCGGCGGCATCATCTGCGCTTTCCTGAATAGTGGCAACGCTTGCGGCGGCATCATCCGCTGAAGTTTGTGCTGCATCTGCTGACGCCTGAACGGCATCTTCGGCGGCTTCCATCCGATCGGCAATCGCATTGGCGGCATCGAGATTCGTGGCATCGATACCGCGTGAAACCTCCAGCCAGCTCGGACCTGTAAATGTGGAACCATCAGGAAGGTTCACAGTGATCGGATCCTCTGAAGAATAAACCTGTTGCCAGTTATCTTTATCCAGGTTTAATCCGCGAATGGCGCGCGTGGTCTGATAGATCAGTTCCATTGGAACAGAGACCATTTCACCCTGCGGGACTGTGCTGTAATTCACTCCTGATGTGGTCGGACCAATAAAGGCATCCACCAGCGTCAGCGACGTATCACTTTCAATTGAAATCACGGGGTAGGTGTAGGTCGTCCCGCCAATGACAAACAAAATGAAATCGCCGGAATCTAAATCTGTTGTAAATGTCGTGTCGGTTCCGGTGACAGTTTTCGAATTATTGGTGACTGATAATGATCCCGCTGACATAATATTTCACCCGATGTTAACTTTGAAGGATATTTGCCGACATTTGATCGTAATATGTAATTAAATTATCGGTTTCCATCGCGAAGATGAAACCGTTGAATTCAAGATGAAAATAACCTGTATCCTGAAACCGAATGCCAATGGTTTGTTCTCGCCCCTCAACGGTATTCAGGATGTCCAGATAAAGAAAAAAGTTTGGCGCTCTTCCCCATCTTAAAGCCTTCGTGTAAAGCACATTCCCTTTCTCATCCACAAAATCGACCGCCGTTTGCGATCGTGGGTTCTGGAAGAACACGGTTTCTGAGAAGAGTAATCGGCGGGTTTTGTCACATCCCCTGAAGGATAAGAAAGGGAGAATTTTTCCAGCTGGAACGGGCGGACCTGACTGATCGATATTTCCGATTTTCACACTTCGCATGAAGTTAGACATACTAAGGTTGCCAACATGGGCCATACATCCTCCGAAAAAGCCCGAATTAATCGGGCTTATTTTATTTAGATATTATTAACCCATATCAACCTTTGAATTTGCATTATAAACAAAAACGTTCCCTGAGAAATTAGCACTGACATTACCTGCATTTTTCGTCCAGCGCACACCCAATGTTTGAACAGCTAAATTACTTGCCTGAACATTCACGGTCACATATTTTTCAATGCGTTGGTTTTCTTCGGTGATTTCACCTGTATCAAACGCGTAAACTACCACACCCAGTTCATTGATAATTTCAATTGTATCTTCAGTTGTCTGTGTAAACACAATGGGTTGTGAGAATGTCAGACGACGAAGGTCTTGTGAGCCTGGGAATCGGCAAATCGGATAAACTTCATTTTTGACGATAGTGTTATTTTCATCACCAATGTGATACCCATTGATGACATCTGAACCGATATAATTAAACATTTTAAGCCTCTTAGGTATATATAAAGATTGAATTGATTAATTCGCCGGGCGGTTCACAATCATATTAATTTTATTTTCAAATGAAAAAGCAAAGAATTCACCAGCAAAATTCAAAGTTGCCCAAACTGAATCATTAAACTTCACACCAAAATCAATTTTTTCAGATCCAATTACCTTTGGGATATCAAACTCCAATTTACCCACTCCTCCAAAAATAACAGGTTGAATTAAAAATGAATAAACAATTATTGATTGTTGAATCACAAAATCTATTTGAACCTCTGAGCGAGAAGTATAATCAAATCCATCAATTTTTAATATAAGATCTCGCTCTGGATTATTGAAGCTACATAGAGGATAGACTTTGTCTTTTTCTGTTACCCCGTTATCATAAGCACCATTAACACCAATGACATTTGTTTCCTTGCCATAAGTTCCAAAAAAAATCAAATCAGAAGACATTGTTTAGATTTCCTTTTATAAATCGGATAAATAAATTTTTCGATGAAGAGAAAATCTGACGGACACAACTTGTCGATCTCTTCTTGAATCATAAATATTTAAAACTTATGAAATGGATTATTTATTGACAATGCCGAACAAATAAATACTATTAATCCTAAACGACATTAAGAATTCCAAGTTATATTACTTGAAGATTTAAAAATAAACATAATTCCCGTAAAAGTAACACTATATGTTGATCCTCCTCTGGACACCCATCGAACTGAAAGTGTATCAGTCACATTATAATCAGTAGCGGGTATATCAAAACTGACATATCTTGTCTTGCTTGAGTCTCCGTCTGGATTTCCCCAGTCATAGTCGTAAACTACTGCGCCCGCAGAAGTAACAAACTGAACATGATTCCTCTGGCCAGCTGTTGAAAAAACTACTGCTTCAGTAAAAGTCACCCTCCTGACGAATGGAGCACCGGGAAAGGTTGCTATTAAGTAAAGTTGATTTTGATTTGGGAAGATCCCACCTATAGGAAAGCCAGTCGAATCTATCCCATCAGAGCCAATCATCAAATCACCCTGAATATTCTCAGCTCTCAGATTTTCGACTGTACACGTCTGATCGACGATAACGTTTGAAAGTTGTCCCGTGGTAGCGAACACTGTCCCGCGAATCGTCACATCCGAGAACTCAGCACCACCATTCTTGTTAATGCTCCAACCCGTCGACCCGGACACATAATTGTTCGACTGAATGAAATCGCCGATTTTGGCATTCGTTATCGAGGCATCCTGAATGAATGCCTGATTGATGAAGGTCTGGCCATTGAATACGCTGAACGCCAGATTGTAATTATCCGGCGAACCGCCAGAATAAATCCCAAACTGATCCGCGCTGAAAACTACTGTCGACACATAGCCGCCACTGGAATCTGGCGCTACACCGACAGCCATACCGCCTGAATAGAAGGTTCCACCACGCGTCACACCCACTTCGAGAGAGAATGTCGCGGCGGCGGTGCCATCATCCTGAACATTTGCCGTCAGTTTTTCATCGATCAATGCCTGTGTATCGCCGATTTCGGCAGTCAGGCGCGTTTCTAAATCGGCCAACGCCTGATTCTGATCCGCGACGGTTGTGCTTATGGTCAGAATTTCCGCGTTAACCTCGCCAAACTGGGCATATTGACGATTAACGGTGGCGTTATTGGCAAGAGCATTTTCCAGAATCGCGGCGGCATTCTGGGCGATATTCTGATTAATTGCCTGAAATGCGGGTGACGCTTCGATTTGATTGCTGATATCGCCGATGATGTCCGGGATGTTTTCTGAGGCTTCGCCGTGGATCCAGTCAGTAAAGCCCGATTCGTTCCCGGTCTTGTCCACCAGCTGCGCCCGGAACCAGAACCCCTGACCCGACAACAGACCTTGCATCACATAAACATGGCTGGGATAAGCCACATCCGATAATAAGGTTGCGTCAGTGCCTTGCGCATTTGTGGCATATTGAATCGTCGTCTTCAGGGTATCTTCGGTGTTTGCTGGGAATCCCCACGTTAACGTGATCCCCCAGACAACGTCTGTCGTTGCACTGAACCCAACGGGCAATGGCGGATTCCCGACTTTCCCGGTTAAGTCGGTTAAATCGGACGTACTCCAGCCGGAAGAGATTTCAGCGGCATTAATTGCCCTAACCCTGACCTGATACGTCCCGGTATAAATGGCGGGGACCTCAAAGGAAATCGTCGAGGTGCGTGGAACATTGATCCAGTTCGAACTGTTCCGCCGCCACTGTGCCTCATACGCCAGCGCATTCGGTGTCGGATCCCACTGAACACGCATCGTCTGAAGACTTATCCCCTGATTCACCACGCTATATTCATCAATGACGATGTTTTGTGGTGCGTTTTGTGTGCCTGCCGGAATAACGCTGATCGGACGGCTATCGAGCTGCGCGCCGTTATCGATGGCATCATATTTCGACGGGTCATAAGTGCTGCCGGTAATGCTAAAGTTACCGTCATCATCCATCGTGATCATAGACACGCGATAGAGCTGGGCCAGCACTTCAGCGGATTCCACTACCCAGACCGATTCGGCCTCAGGGGTTTCCGAATAAGCCGTTGAGACTGTCACCAGATTTTCACTGATGGACTGAATCGTTCTGGCTTCAGAAATCCCTGAAGGAAGGTTGAGCTGAAGCCTGTCACCTTCCACGGCATCCGGTGTGCGATCAAGCGTAATGACCCGATCGTTCACCGAACTGATTCGCCCACCTGCCACACGACCCGAAAGATATTCATCCGCGACCGCGATGATATAACCCGGTAAGGGAATATCCCCATCCAGACCCACCTGAAACGTGATCACCCGGTCCTGAGTATTGGTCAGAATGCCCCAGCGACCGCGCCTGTCTGCTTCACTCTGGCGTGTACAGGCGATCGCCGTCAGTTCGAGCTGGTTAAAGGTCTTATAACGTGTGACCAGATCGGGTTCAAAGACGGGCTGAACGGCATTCGCATAGCCATTATCAGGATCAGAATAGGAAACTAGTGCGGAGGTATAACGGGTTTTGGTGTTCGAGCTGGAATAGGCAAACTGACCATCGATAACATTGGCGTTCGTGTAGTTATAATCCACATCACGGGGCATATCGGCCAGTGCGACAATCTGATCGCCTGCCCAGTAGGTCATCCCCCTGAAAATCGCCGCAAAATCACGAAAGACCGTGTAAGCGTCGGATCGGTTCTGAACATACACATCACACTTAAAGCGGGGTTCGGTTCCGCTTCCACCTTTGCCATCAGGAACCAGTTCGTCACAATATTGTGAAACGGTGTAGAGCGTCCATTTATCGATGTTCTCAGCGGTGAGCCTGTCACCCAGACCGAACCGATCGGTCACAACCAAATCATAAAACACCCAGGCCGGATTATCGGTCCACGCGAATTTAAACGTTCCGTCCCATTCGCCTGTATAGGTGCGGGTGTCTGGATCGTAGTTATCCGGCACACGAATAACGCGCCCTTTCGGTTCACAGGTTATCTGAGGGACGTTCCCGGAAAACTGCCGGGAATCAAATTCCATGTATAACAGGGCGGTCAGCGGATAACGAAGTTTGGCATCGATAACTTCTGTGTAACTTTCCAGCGTCATCGCATCGCCAACGCGCGCGGAATTCTGAACAGGCGTGGTGCGGGTCAGTCTCACAGTCCAGGTTGAACCCGTCTGAGGCAAATCCACACGATGACTTCGTTCATAACCTGTCGTAGTTTTACCGCTTACCGCCGTATCTATAACCGTCTGAAAGGTGCCGCCATCCGTCGACACCGCGATGTTATACGAAATCGAATACCCATTCAGATCACCATTATCGGCTTGCTGAAACAGTGATGGCCATTGAATGCGCAACCTGACAGCTGAAAGAGTAGAGTCAGTAAAGGTTCGGGTGAATCCGGTTGTTTCGGTGATCGCCGTTCCCACGGCAATTTCATTTTCAGTTCCGGGCAAACCCTGAATATAAGTCTGGTCCTGTGTGCCGGGTCGGAATTCCCACGCCACGCCGCTGAAGTTGCTGGACCCATCCGCGTTAACAAGCGGTGTTCCATCCAGAAAAATATTCTGCCCTGTCAGTTCTCCTGCAAATTCCCCTTCACCTAAGGCAATCAGGATCTTTTCTTTCGCAACAGACTGAAGGTCATCGGGTTGTTCCACAGGCGTTCGTGGTGAAGACTGACCGCCTTTATTACCTGATATCGGTTTCTTTGCCATATCGCGCCCATAAAAAAAGACCGCCTGAGCGGTCTGTTCGGAGGACAAAAAGTTATTGCTGGTCTTCGACGTAAATTCCGGCGGAAACAATGGCCCCACCTATCCGGCGTTTTCCATAAAGTAACGGGACTGGATAACCTTGTGAGGCGGTGTTTGTGGGTTGGCCGAAGGCATAGGAGGGCTGATTGTCTGAATCATCTTTGTACGACAATCCCTGAGCCTGAGGGGAAAGCATTTGGACCACGCCACCGAGGGTGACAGCCACACCCGCCTGAAAAACAAAGTTACTCCCGGCGATAGCTGAACCCCACGGGGCAAAAATCGCGATCGCAATGAGAGCAACACCGACGATCGTTTGAAGCAGTCCCGCGCGCTTACTCCCCATAATCACAGGCACTATACGGATCACATCACCTGACACCGGTTTTTTCAGGTCATCAAAGCCGATGTTTTTCTTTCCCATAAACACAGAAAATGTCAGTCCGCGCTTACGGCTGGAAATCATGTATTTCTCAAAACCGCGAATCGTGGCGGATAATGCCGGTGCGGCTTCCTGCATTCTGGAAATCATCCTGTGATGCACTTTCCCGAATGTTTTTCCCAATACGCCACCCAGCTCGATTCGCGTCATCATTTCTTTCATGGGTGATCCCTATTGCTGGTCTTCGATATAGATTCCGGCTGAAATCACCGCACCCCCGATTCGTCGTTGTCCATAGAGCAACGGAACCGGATAACCCTGAGCGGCGGTATTCACAGCGGGACCAAATGCATAAGAAGGCGCATTATCCGCATCATCTTTGTGCGCGAGACCAGGCGGTTGTGGGGATAACATCTGAATAACGCCACCGATAAGCATGGCCCCACCAAATTTGGCAATCCCAGCCCCGACCGCTGATGCCGTACCGCCTGTGAAGTAACTGATGGCAACACCGACCACGACCAGGACCGCCCCGATGATGGTTTGAAAGAGTCCGCTTCGTTTGCTGCCGATGACCACCGGCATGATTTTGATCGTCTCACCGGTAACGGGATAACTCAGCTCTTCAAAGCCCAGATTGGTTTTCCCTCTGAAGACTGAAAATGTCAGGCCGCGCCGCTTGCTGGTGATCATGAATGACTCAAACCCTTTAAGGGTTGCGGCCAGCGCACGACAGGCTTCCTGAGTACGTGAGATCGAACGATAGTGAACTTTCCCGAACGTTCGACCGAGAACACCTCCCAGCTCGATTCGTGTCATCACTTCGGCCATATTTCACCCATAAAAAAACCCGCTCAGGGCGGGTTTGCTGTGCTGTTCGGCATGAATGGACAGATGAGCGGCGGCGAACCGCCGCTATCAGTCCCTTACCGGTTAAGTTCGTAGCTCAATCCTGCATCGACCTCTATCACTTTCGTTTTGATCCGAAAATCACAGAGCCTGTTCCCTTCCAGCCACAGAAACGCCAGAAGAGTGAGACAGATAATTGCGGCTATCGCCGCAAGTTTGCTTTGCATTTTTGAGCCTCCTAACATTGCCTTTCGGCGGGTAAGGGGCTAACATCATGGTGTCGATGCATGAAGTTCGCCCCAGTTGAGTTTAACGATTCGCTGGGGCTTTCTTTTGTCTGCCGATCACCGTGGCTCACGGCAAGCAACCGAAAGCACAGCACGGACATAATACCATTAACATCAGGCACAAAAAAACCCGCCAAAGCGGGTTTGTCAGAGCATTCATGTTAAGGCTTTGAAATCTGAACCCCATAGCCGTTCTGGTTCTCATAGGGGATCTGACCACCACGAAGGCCCATGTTCAGCTTGTCGATCGCATACATTTCAGGATGGGTCAGGAAAAAGTCTGTGATCTGACTGTTCTCAGTGATGCGCGATTCGTGAACAGACTTCGGAATGACGGCAATATTATGTTGAACATGCCAGCGAAGAATGACCTGAGCCACGGTTTTGTTATGCGCGGCGGCAATATCTTTCACCACATCATTATCAAAAATGTTGCGTCCTGTTGACCGGGTGCCATACACATCGACCGCGCCCAATGGCGACCATGCTTGAGTAACAATCCCGTGTTTGGCGTGATAATCACGAAGGTCTTTGTGTTGGAAGTATGGATGAAGTTCAACCTGATTCACCGCTGGGACCACTGAACCCGCCTCAATAAGGCGTTCAATCATTTCAGGTTCAAAGTTACTGACACCAATCGATCCGATGCGACCCTGATTATATAACCCAATCAGCGCATTCCAGGCATCTAACGTCGCTTCCCAGTGCATCGGCATGGGCCAGTGAAGGAGATAGAGATCCACGTAATCCAGACCCAGCTTCTTCAGTGATGTGCCATAACCATCAAAGGCTTCATCAAAACCAAAATCTGTCAGCCAAAGCTTTGTGGTGACAAACAATTCTTCGCGCTTGATGCCCGATTCTTTGATTGCCTGCCCCACCTCACGTTCATTTTCATAGATTGCGGCGGTATCAATCAGCCGATAGCCCTGTTTAATCGCTGCCTTCACTGCCGCCACGGTTTCATTTCGCGGAGACTGGAAAACACCCAGGCCAAAAATGGGCATCTGTTTTCCGTTATTCAGTGTGAGTTTGTGATCAATCGTGTTCATCTAAGATACCTTTAATGAGTTTGTCAGTAAGTTCGTGGCTTACCCATTCAGAATATATCGGTCCGGTGAAGAGTGATGAACAATCCAGGCGAAAGCCATCAACATAACGTATTGAAATTAATCTTTATTTTAATAAAGAAAAACCCGCTTTCGCGGGTTCTATCAGTGAATGTCATTCCATGAAGGTTTTGTTGATGGCACGGCATATTTGACCTGAGGAAGAACATATTTGATGTTAACGATAATATGTTTCCGTGGGTGATTCGGTGGATAGCGCCAGCTTTGAATATCATGAATCGCCGTCAGTGAAAAAAATCCTGTGGGTTGCTCACTCAACATGTGAACATCCGATGTGGACCCGTCATTGTCGATGTTATACATGATCGTGCTCTCACCACCCACATGAAGGTTCCACGCATGAGCGGGATAATGCAGGGTTCCGGGTTTCGCATGTCCGGCACATCCAGCCAGAACAAGCGCACATAGCAAATAAAGCGGTTTCATCATGATCCTTTCCTTTTTAAAAGGAAAAAGGATAAAGACCTTTCAGACTTACAGATCACAAAGTGTGTGATACCGGACGATTTTCATTGTGCGTTCTCGCCAGTAACCGCCATAAGGTGTTCTGTTGCTGGGCCTGCCATACAAATGATGAAGCAACATGTTCCCTTCGAGCAAGACACCGGCATGATTCCACTTTTTGCTTTGTATTTGCATAATAACCAGATCGCCGGGTCGGGGTTTATCTCTGAATTCTCTGAAACCACAATCAAACCAGTTATCGCGATAGAGATCTTCGGAATAGCCGTCTTCCCACCACGGATAATTCACCCGGTAATCTTTCAGCTCGATGCCATAGGTTTGACGAAAGAAACTCATGACCAGACCCCAGCAATCCCAGAACCCCAGAACAAACGGACGTTCGATTAATGGGAGTTCACCGCGTGGATAAATCTCTTTCAGATCGCCTTCGGGAAAACTCACGATGATCCACGGCACACCACTGTGATCACACATGGCCCGATCAAGATGGCTGGGTTGCGTGGTGGCATCAGGATGACTATGCACAATTCTTGTGATGACTCCGCGCGATTCGGCTTCAGCATAATCTTTGGGGTTCAGAATAAACTGTTCATCCGGGGTTTTGGAAAGATTCCGGCACGGAAAGTAGGATTCCTGATCGTCAGTAAAAATGATGACGCCACAACATTCAGCCGGATAAGTCGCCTTCGCATGATCAAATATCGCGGTAACAATCTCGTCTTTCATGGTGAGACCAATAAAAAACCCGCTTTCGCGGGTTTGGTTTTAAAGTGACGCTTCGGTGATGAAATTCACCACCAGATCATCAAACCGTTCAGGCTCTTCAATGAAAGGCATGTGACCGCTGTTTTCAAACAAAACAAATTTCGCGTGTGGGATCTGTTCAGCAATAAACCGTGATGCAAGCGTGGTGCAAACCCAGTCGAACGCACCCGCAATCACTAACGTAGGTGCAATGATGTTATGAATCCGTTCGCTGATGTCGTAGTTAGGAAGAATATGCGCGACAAAATGATCCATGACGCGCGTTGTGGGTGTCGTGTAACGCATCGCAGGTGCAAACATATCTTCATGACCTGGCGCGAGATAGTATGGCCCCACTTTTTGAAGAAAGTTGCGATGTGCTTCAATGCGCTTTTTGTCCATCATTTGATCAAGCGTTGCAGGCGTAAACAAGGCTTGAGCAATCTGGACAACCTCAGGTGGTGCGCGATCTTTTAAGGTACGAACACCGGCTTTCTGACGTTCTTCTTCACTAAATTTGCGTCCTGAACTGGTATCACAGAGCACAAGACCCCGGACAATTTCAGGATGGCGAAGCCCGACCAGCTGCGCCACAAACCCCCCAGCTGAATGACCGAGGAAAAACGCTTTCCTGATGCCCAGATAATCACACAATGCTTTGGCGTCATCCGCGCATTGTTCAAGTGTGATGGTGTCATAAGGAACACCCTCAGAGCGACCCTGACCGCGCATGTCCCAGTAAATCAGATTAAATTCGATGGATAACGGATCCATACCCGTTCGAAGATAACCATGATCGAACCCCAGACCGCCGTGAATCAGAACCACGGTGGGTTTTTCATTCAGATGCGACGTGAGTGAATTCAGCTGTTCACCCACCACATCGAAGAAAATCTGTGTGCCGTTAATTTGTGCAAACATTAATCACCTTTTTTGTTTAGACCATCAATAAATTCACGAACAGTGTCAAAAAAAGCGATCGGTTTTTCCGCAAAGGTTACATGTCCCGCTTCGGCAAACTCACGATAAACAGATCCCGAAATTTTCTCATGAGTAAAACGCGCGCCGCTGGGCGGCGTTAACCAGTCATAGGTTCCGGCAATGATTAATGTGGGCGCGGTGATGTTTTCAATGTCATCGCGAAGGTCATAGGTCGGATAAATTTCAGTGACGAAATGATCCAGCATCTGAATGTTCATCCCTGTGTAAGAAAACACACGGTCATATAAACCCATATATTGCGGTGCGAAGAAATACGGTCCGACATTTTTTAGCATGTCATCGACAAGCGTTTTTGTCAGCGTTTCTTCAGAAATCACACCCGGCGCATAAACGCGAAGACACAGGTTCACCACATCTTCCGGCGCACGTTCAGACAACTGGGGGTTCGGTGCCACCTGATCATGAAGTTTGGTATACGCCGGAGAGGTGTTCACCAGAATCAGCGCTTTCACACGATCATGATGACGAAGGGCGAAGTGTTGCGCCACAAAGCCACCCGCACAATGACCGAGAACATACACGCTTGTCAGACCGAGATAGTCGAGTAACGCGGCGACATCATCAGCCATTGATTCAAACGTAATATTCTTGACGTCAGGTTGAGCTGAGCGGCCCGATCCCGGAAGGTCAATAAACAGGATTTGACCGAGCAGCGCCAGCGGATCAATGCTGACACGGAGATAACCATGATCAAACCCTGACACGCAATGCATCACAACAAACGTGGGCTTTGGCTTCAGGGCTGAGGTCATGGAATTCAGCCCTTCACCCAACACGTCAAAAAAGATCTTCTTTCCGTTAATATTTGCAAACATAAGAACCTCTCAAAATTAAAAGTAAACAGAGGTATTTTCATATCCCTATGAACAACAACGACAACACCACATCATGAATGTGTAGTAACAAACTCTGTCACTAAATCTTTAAAACGCTGATGTTCTTCGATAAACAAAAAGTGACCGGAACCGTCAAATTCGACGTAATGACAATTTTCTAATTTTTTGGACAACATGAACGAACCCACAGCGGGGGTTGCCCAGTCATGAATCCCGGCCAGCACAAGACACGGACATTTAATCTGATCCACTTTGCCCAGTGAGTTATAAAACGGCGTAATGCTGCGAAAGCGGTTCACTAGATCCATTTTATGCATCACAAACTTAAAGATGCCGGGATACTGATCCATTTTGGACGGGGCCATATAATACGGACCGATCCGCGTGAAATAGGTCTGATAGTCCTCTTCGGTGATATCAAAGGCGCTGTAAAAGAAATGATGTGCAATATCCAGCGCGTCACCCTGAACACGGTCTTTCAGGAACGGTGTCGGATAACCTTCTTCATCTTTGCCCGGAAGAACAGTCATCCCCATCGAGCTTGATACCAGAATCAGCCCTAACACTTTCGAGGGATAACGCATCGCGATTTTCTGAGCAATAAAACTGCCTGAGGCGTGACCGAAGATAAACGCCGAATCAATCCCCAGAACCGCCATCAGTTCTGAAACATCATCCGCCATATTTTCAAAGGTGATCGATGACGCGGTTGAAGGAAAGGATCGGCCCTGCCCGCGCATATCGATGTAAAGAAGCTGATATTGTTCAGAAAGGTCATCCAGCCCCTGACGAAGATAAGCATGGTCAAACCCATATCCGCCATTAAGCAGGACCATAACGGGCTTATCTTTTAACGGAAAATCCGTGGCATCGAGACCCGCACCAACAACATCAAAGAACAAGGTGGTCTCTGTAAGTTTTGCAAACATAACGACCTCAGTGATTGACCAGAGTAAATAATAGGAGGGTAAGCATAATAAGCTGCGCAATCTGAGCGATCATGTTCGTAAAAGCGACGTTCCTGGGAAACCTCCGAAAGATAAGGGGTTATCCTGACCAAAGCGCAATTTGCACCCGGTGATCGACCCCGAACACACATCGAGACTGGGATCGTCAACCGGATTGTTAAACTTGTCGAAGTAGTTGGTTCCGGCATAATCACACCCATCGCCGGAACGGTATTTGCCCCGCATACACCAGGTGCAAACCGCATGAAGCTGACGGGTCGGGATTTGCAGCCCCTGAAGATCCATCGGGCTTGAAAGGGCAAATTCAACCTGAACTTTCGTTTCGCTGGATTTGCTGTCGATATAAAAAACGCGGAGCTTTTCTTGTGTGGGATCGGCGTTCAGATTGCCGTCTTCAAAGTTGGCTTCATCGAGATAGGTCGCCAGCGTGTCATGAATCGAGACTTTCGCCTGAAGCATGTCCTGAAACTGCAAACAGAGCGCGGTGATCGAGCCGTTAAGGTTGGCGACGGTTAATCGGGGATTCGGTGCGCTGCCGGTGGTCGAGATTTCCAGTCCTTCAATTTTACAGGGCCATGCGGCGTATTCTTCGCCCTGCCATATAATCGACTTTGCCGGAAGTTGCGTTTCATCACCGTTCGCCGCCAGAATTTCGGCTTCAGTGTGGGGGATGTTATGGGAATGGAACCGCAACACTTCATCGACACCAAACGCGGATCCGTCCACTTCATAAAGCCGGATTTCACTTCCGGGTTCAAGCTTCTGATAATCACTGTTTAAACTCATGGTGCAAACGCCTGTGTAAAGGTGGCGGTCATTTCGAAAAGACCCGCACCGAGGGCGGTGGGGTTATAGGAGGAACATCGGTATAAGCCTAAAGGTTCGGCGGGAGGTTCCCACGCAAACGCTTTATAGCCCTGATGATCGTCAAGAAAGGTTTTAATTTCTTCAATAAAGTCTTCTGTTCCAGTGAAGGTCAGGTTCCAGTTCTGACTTCGGTTATTGATGCCGTTTCCGGCAACCTGTGTATAACCATCACCAAACTGAACAGAACGGACATTGAAAGTCATATCGCCCGATGCATTAATGCGCGCGCACCAGGTAAACGTGTCTATGGCCATCACTCACCTTTTTATCGCCGTCCGCGCACCACCCGGCCAATATCGCCATCATCGCGAAGGTCACGGGCAAGATTGCGTTTATACCGTTCATCGACAAAGCGTCCGATCTCATTGCCGAACTGACGCCAGTCC
>Ga0157363_1001401_pt1 | contig 20045 bp, 13 predicted proteins | sample AttsexASBM1_FD_111477 | JGI IMG/M metagenome (GOLD analysis project Ga0157363, IMG submission 111477) | Fungus gardens microbial communities from leaf cutter ant in Ribeirão Preto, State of São Paulo, Brazil - Atta sexdens ASBM1 | ecosystem: Host-associated > Fungi > Mycelium > Unclassified ... | reverse complement strand
TTGAAAAATTGAAATATAGTAATTCTTTCCGAATAACTTGATGCGACAGGTGATGAGCAAAGCAAATCTTTTCATCAGGATTTAATGATAATCGAAAAACATTATCAAGGATATTTGGATGAAAATATGGTAAGCGATTACTATTGGATTTTAATATGTGAAACTGATTTAAAAGTGTATAAAAAACAAAAATTAAACGCTTAACTCTTCCGATTGGTTTTTCAATTTCAATAAAACTTTACTATATATTGAAAACGTTATCTCTTTTTACAAAAATCTCTTTTTCTAAAAAACTGAATGGAAATATTTTAGTAACAAATTCGGATTCAGCGTTGAAAATTATTAGAAGTTTTCATATGCTCTTATAAATTCTTTGTAAAACCTAGAAAACCTTGTAAAATGTGTATTATAGAGTGTTATTATATAATTAATATCTGGTTGTAAAATTAGTGCACGTATATTTAATTTGATTCTAATAACGATACGTTTCATTAAATGATCATATGGGTACAATGAAAACGCAAGCGATTGAAAGAATTCACCTCACTGTTCTCTGTAATAATTTACACGCTTTCAGCTTTATCCAGCGTTCTGTCAGGACTTACCCATCTGTTCGGTCGAGTGGCAACGCAATAGACTTAAACCGATCGCAAAAGAGCTGCGAGAAGACTTCTATGGAAAGCTTCGATAACGTCCGTTCCTTCACGCGCGCCATACTTTTATTCGACCTTGCACAGGATTTAATCGAATCGAAGACGGAGAGGCGGTCTTAAACGCACCTCCTCTCTCGTCGTTTATTCACCCGAATACCTTAAGGCGGCTGAGCTGCAGAGGCGTCTCTTTACGGCGAAACGGGAACGCGCAGCGGGACAAGTACCTTAAATGGCGCGTTGCGCTTTTGCTCATTTCAATGCCGACGGTCGCAAGAATGTACGTCGCGCAATTAGGGTGTATCGCCTTTTTCACTCCTTTCAATTATTCGAGTAGAACGGTTTCAGCAATTCAGATATTATTCGCGCAATTGGCGTTCGACGTCTAAGATTGGTGCATTTAGGCAACAGATCTATTCTTTTTTAATGAAGAAGATATCGAAAGAAATCTCTTGCCTTTATTTTGTAACGTTCGTGAGGAAACTACGTATTTTTTATTCATGACGTGATTATCGTTTAGTGCAGATTTTTTATCACTGATGTTAGCGAAAATTGTGACGTCTATTAAGTTAGCACAGCCACTTCAGCATGATCGAACACTTATATTACATTTTTTGCTATTTTTTTGCTAATTTTTCTATTCCCGATTTTTTTGCTTACTTTAAGTAAAAAAATTCGACCAAAAGTGTGGCTGTGCTGGCTCGCGTAAAATACCTTAAAGCAATTAATTACTGAGCTCATTTTGATCTCAAAATGACCAAAAGTGTGGCTGTGTTCTATTTTTAGAGCAATTAACTCTTGATCGAATTTTTCGATCTTAAACAATGAACAAAAAAATCGAAAATAAAGGAAAAATTAGCAAAAAAATAGCAAAAGCCCTTCAAGAATATATATTTGATTTTTTGCTGCTTTTTTTGTGGCTGTGCTAACTTTAGTCTTAAGCTAGCACAGCCATGGATTTTAGCGGCTGGAATAAAAAAATCAGGAATGAAGCAAAAAAATAGCAAAAAAATGTGGTCGCTTTTGATTGTGCTGAAGTGGTTGTGCCAGTTTAATAGACGTAAAATTGTGACCGTTTATCATAATCTAGTTAATTGTTACAATTGAAGAAACTTATCTATTGAAATACTAATATTTTATATTAAATTTTCTTTTAGATATTAAATATTTTATGTATCTCAAACGTCTTTATTTTATCTATTCTAACTAATCAAATTAAAGTAAGTTTTATTTAAAAAACTTTTTGCTATATTAAAAATATTATACACAAAAATTTAATAATTTATATACATTTCTTTACTTATGCATATATAATTCAACTATTTCATCAGATCTTAATACAAGGATTAATAGTATATAGAAATTTATTTCTTTTATCATGCAAAATATGCGTTTCTTATAGAAATATCTTATTAGTCACCTTATTTTACTACGGAAGGCGCATTGTATTAAATATACGAATAATTTATTACTGTCAACTTTTAATTGATGTAAAATATGATGCTACAGCACGCGACGGAATTACCTAGCTCGGCAATATGTCGGTTGCGATCGAGCTACATACAGGGGCCGTCCTTCGATGCGCGATCGTGTTGCATCTCCGCGTTGCATCGCGAATGAGAACCCGGCGGTGCGGTTAGACGGATGTTCCGTTTGAGAGCGATGCACTCTATTCTTGTCCGCCCAATAACCAGCCTTCCTACTATATAAGCCTTGGCAAGATATACAGGGTGCTCTCCAACATATGTCCACCACCTACACCGGAGTAATTCTTGTCGGCATAAATATATCGCCCGACGCGATGCAATATTACGGGTGCGGTTTTCATTTTAACATCGCGAATTCTTCATAATGTAACTTCGTTATTAGTAACGTCGAAGCATAAAAAAGCGAAAAACGTATGTTGCACCATCTTGTATATTTATATCGGAACGGAGACTCCACCGCGAAAACGCTTGATTATATTCGGTTATAAGATTCTTTTTTTATAATCGTTTATACAATGCAATCTTTAATCCTCCGACGAGTTGGTTAGACTATATAATTATAAATATTTTTATTTTAAATGTCAAAAATTAATTTTTTTTATGTTACATCTATAAATTTTGATTATCTTATTTTGGATTATCTATTAAATTTGGATATCCTTATATTAAAATTTAGTATTTATTCTTTTTTATACGAGTGATGTCATTTTGGTTTCTTAAAATGAATTAGTATCTTAGTTAATATAAAATTATTAAATGAGTTTTGCACATCTAACATCAATAACTGTGTTACTATGGTGTCAGCTCCAGAGGATTAAACATACATTACATATTTGTATAATATTTATACATCTTTTTAAGAAAATTATATATAAAATTTCACTATGATAAATTTCAATATAAAAAGAACAATTTTGCTGAAAATTAAAAAATTTGGTTATAGATATTACAAATCTGAAAATAATATTTTGAACTAATCAAAATAATTATGCACAACGCTCAACTTTTACTCGAATGTCAAAACTTTTTGCAGCATGGCTCATATCATGGCTTGAATTTCCTATTAACATAACATAACATTATAACATAATTATTTTGATAGCTCAACAAAATTATTTTTAGGTCTGCATTAAAATTTTTAGATACTCCATCAAATATCTTTCTGTGTAATTTATTCATGGTTTGCTAATCATGTATATTTTATCCGCGATGAAAAAAGGGATCATGTCGTGATAGTCATTACTTGCATGGTAGATAACGACATTGCTTGTATAATTTGTATAATAGATAACGAAGCCGCTTTATGACGAAAATCACATCGAGCTTATCATGTTTTATGCACATCGCTTCTTGCAATCACGCCGTCGCACTTGACCGCAGTTTGATTGTCACGTGAAAGAGTCATAGCGTCGCGATTTATACGAACTGGAAATGCGCCGCGTATCGCGCGCGATGCACCATTCGATTAACTCCTAACTAATTGCGTCGCATGACCTATTACCGGAAGTAACTACAGCTTGTCTATAATTTTTTATAGCACAATAGCATGATGATAACATGATGATAGCGACACGAATAATGCTTGATATCAAAGAAATTAGATTCGCAAATAATAGGAAGTTTTTGCAATAACGTGAATCTAGATACGGTAATCGCTAAAGTCACGTTATTCTTTTCTTAATTAGTTGTTAAGAAGAAGATAACCTAATCTTAGCGTTCACCGTATCTAGATAAACGGTATTGTAAAAATTCCCTAATCTGGCCTTAACGTTCACTGTATCTATGGATAAACGAAATTGCAAAAACTCGCTAATAATCCTGATTTTTTTTAACTTCCTGTTAAATTGTAATATTGTTGTCGTGTAACATTATTATGTTATTATTTAGTACTTCATCAGTCATTATTTATTTCTAAATACTTTCTGGCTATAACATTATTATGTTATTATTTAGTACTTCAGTCATTATTTATTTCTAAATACTTTCTAGCCATTGTCACGGACCGGAGGGTGCAAGGTATTATATTTCAAATGCAAGGCGACTAACTCGTTTCCGATACCATTTTCTGAAAGTTATCTTTTTTTAGCGTACATACGAGGGCATATTGGATTCGCTCGAACGAAGGGGAAATCGACGAAGGGGTTGATCGCTTTATCGATTGCACGATGTTCTGTTGGACAGAATGTTGTTTCGTGCGCACGCTTTCGATGCCGAGTATCGATGCACGGCGCGACGTAGCCGATGGGATGCATCGGGTTCGATTAGCGTGACTCGTTCTCCTCGCGCGTTTGCACGAACGGTTCCATCGCTGGCAATTAAGTAGCAATTTAGCGTGCCTCCTCACGAGCGGCCTTTGGCATATATCAGCCTCGATAAAATGTATGCTGCGCGAACTATGGCTTCAACTTACGCTTATCCATCGCCCGGGCGAATGCATGGTGCATCGTTGCTGCGCTGTTCGCGCTTAGATTCGTGGCGTGCGTGCACCACTGCGTTGCGTGCCTCCGGCACCAATGAGTTGTTGCTCTAATTCGCGTTTTTCGTTGTCCGGGAAACACACGTCGGAGAATATAAGCGTTTAATTTTGAACGTGAGTTGAGCGAGTGATCAAGTATCACGAAACTGTGCAAAAAGTGTTCCAAAACTGTCGGATGTAGCCTATCAATCGTCTCCAATTTTAACTGAATTTTAATAGAGAACTGAATTTAATTTAATTTAGTTTGTCAGCGTATATTATAGAAAAATATTGAATTTTTGCGAAATTAAAATTTAATTATTAATATATTGCGATCGTTCTGGATCGCGTTCTAAATCATTTTCAAATTATAGATACATTGCCTATTCATTTATCGGGGCACTGTGACATAACGAAATCTCTTATAAACCTCGATGATACATTATATATTCTACTATATGCTCTGCTTTACGGTTTATTTGGTTCAATTGTAATATCACCGTTTTTTTGTAACAAGCTAAATTGCGATTTAATGCCATTCGCGGCTAAATATTTGCGCTATTTTCTTTTTCCTTTGCTTCATTTTTTAATTTGCTTATTTGTGAATATAAAATTCTATAAAATTTTACATTGTTACGCATAAATAAAATTTTAATCGCATACGGTACGCTATACACGAAATAAAATAAGCAACTAAAGAATATTTTACAAAATATTTTACCACAATGGAAAATTTTATCAGAATCAATACTTTAATATAAAATTGAAAACTTTTATAATCGAATACGATCATTATTTTTTAATTTTATTTATTTATTTAATAAGAAAGACAAACTGTGAATAAATGATGAAAAGAACAATGACAATATCTCGTCGCTTTCGTTGCGTTTTAATCTTGCAGCTCTTACGTATCATAGGACATGTGTAAGGGTGACTCGACTAATTCTACGTTGAGCACGATTACGTATACGACGAATAATACAATATACAGTTAACGTGTGCCGCGCATATTACGTGTCGCTCCATGGTGCATACCTGCTCCGTGCATTATGAACCGTGCTTATTCGCCGCATTCTATTCGGATAGAATCTCTGTGCCTTGCCTCAACGGTCGCACTATATAGTATAGTTCCTGCGTACAGCAGTGTTCCTTTTTCCTAAGCTCCCACCGCGATATAACCATCCCCGTAGTATAAATATTCATGACTCTAGCTCTATTCCTCATCACCCACCTAGTTTCTCTCAATTTCTTCTGCTTCCTACATTCCACAAGGTGTCTCGAAACTTGCAATCAAATCTACGCTGACAACGAAATAAACATGTGTATTATTCTTCAGACAATTTTATTCCTAAATGATGTTCCAGTGATGAATCGATGTCAGCAAAATTAAAGCAAACTATAATTTAATTATATACATATATTTGTTTCACATCTTATTGTTATTGGATTTATTAAAATCTATTAGAGATGTGTCACGGCAAAATGTTCTAAATGCAATTTTATATATCCCAAATTGCATTTTATTATATAAATGAGTTGTAATTGCTGTTCAATCATATTTTAATATTTGATATGGAAAGTGTTGCTACAAGCGGAAAAACAAACTCGAAATAGTGTAAGCTCATTATGAAATTGGCATTTTTACTTGAATTTATAATGTTTTAAAATTTTAACACAACTTTAATATAATTTTTTAAAATAATTTTTTCAACACTATTAGAATGACTTAATTAAATATTTTTGCAGAAACTGATTGCTCATATCTTTAATCATTACGGTAATTTTTTGTAAAATTTTTAAAGATAATTTTTAAGAGAAATAAGTTTTTTCTTTCTCCTCCAAAATTTAAAAAATGACGCAACATTTTCCCTTGCACGCCTCATTTATTTAAAAGAAGATAAAATATGTACGTTTATCTTAATTTTACAGATTTGTAAAATTATATTTTATAATTGTGGAACGTACTGTATATTTGCTCTTAGTATTACCTCCATCTGCATCCTCCTCTCCGATTTCATTCTGATCTCATTTCACTACAGTGACCTATGTACACGGCCGTAGGGGCTTATAAAAGAGGAACAGAGAGAAATAGGGAGAGAATACATTAAAGCACCAAGAAGGAAAAAGGAAAGAGAGAGAATGATAGAAAGAAAAAGAGAGAAATGGTCGTCACTAGACGTAAAATAAATTTCCTCGCTACTAACTAAATTTAGGCATAGTCATCTATCTTCTACTGTTGCGCATAAAAGGAACGATTAGTCTTGCTCATGCATGGGAAAAGGCAAAATTTCGCCGTCAATTCGCGAAATTTCATTTCTTCGCGCCACTCGATACGTAGCTCGCCATCGCGGAATATATTATGGTCATACAGTCGCTTGTGATTTCGCGACCACATTATTCTATCCTAGTTTTATTTATTAGCTATTTCTGCATATATTGTCCGAAATTACTCTCGCGTGCTTATTTGGATAAAAGATCTTGCGACAATATATTGCTCTTCATCAATTTACTTATACACGTTTACCGTACAATACGGAGGTAATGATGGATCTAGTCGTTTATCATTATTAATCGGCTTATACAATTAATTAAAAATGAATATAAATTTCAGGAGAAACACACGATTAATTTTTAAGAATGTTTTTATAAATTTTCCAACAATGTTAGAATGGCGAAGAATATTACATGTCTTATCAACTACTGTTCCACGAAATTGATTCGCGAAATTTATGACAGAGATCGAGGGATTATCTATCTGTGCCAATCTCTGTGACAACGGTTAGGAATTGTGCGGCGACATTTCGTCTGGAACTAAAAGGTTTCAGTACCGTTTGTATTGTCGTATCGTCAGCCACGGATCGTTGATTCTTCCGGTCCGACTTTCACCGTTAAGGCTCATCCTGAATGTTCCATCGTGCGAAACAAATTGCTCTAGCGTTCATTGTTCCTAGTTAGAAAAAACCAAACAGGTCAAGCCGCGACCTGATTGCGAATTATATGATTGTTATTTTGAAATGATAATCCCCAAAATCGATAGCATTATTCGGTTTTTGAATAAATCAAAATCATTAACTGTGTTATAAATATAGAAAGACAAAGATCTATTGAGAATTAAAAATGAAAATCTGACACTTTTTTAGATATGATAAACATCAAGTGCCAATTCGATCTTCTATTCCGTCACATAAAAATAATTTCATTTCATTTCTATTTAGCATTATTACTTTATCTTTGTTTAAATAGATTTTAATTTATTGAATTTATTTTATTTTATGCTAAACACAATAGAAAGAGCAATCGCACGCGAAAAATGCAAAAATTCGCAAACAATTAAAGCGTGTCCAATCGATAAGCACATCGAGAGCTGATACTTGTTAACACGTCAAAGTTTAAGATAAGAAACTTTGTTCCAGTTGTCGGTTTGAATCTCCTACTAAAATCAAAACAATCTAATGATTCCATCAAACTTTGTCCGACTTAGAACTTAATCACGATCATGTCAACTATCACATTTGAAACTCCAGTGAACTTCAGCGTTGTTTATATGATTTATGATATAGTAAGTAAAGTTAGTTGTGACGTGCATACTCAGAGGTGGGAAAAAAGGAAAAAAAAAGAAAAAGGATTTTCAAAATAAAGAGAAATATATTCATAAAAAATGTACAAATTTGTACAAATTTAATAAATACAAAACTAGCTAAAACTCTACTACATTTAAAATCATAATGCCTATATTTAATATTATAAATATAATATTTCTTTGTCGCAATTTTCGTTCTAGAATTATCAAGTAAAAACGTTACGCGCGTTTGTGATGCGCCATGTACCAACGTTGTTAAAAGCACCTAAAGAGGAAATTAGCGCGGAAGAAAAAGGGGGGTTGGAAATTGTTGGGTGTACCTTGGATACTCGCCTTGGTTGCCGCCTAATGCAACCGTAACGCAATAATTACGCGGTCGGGAGCGCACTAATTAAGGTAGAAGGTGAAAAAAAATAAAGAGCGTTTAGCTTTGGCGCCGTCATTAGCTTCAAATTCACCCTTCTCGATGTTCTCTTTCCATTTCCTCGAGCTTGCTGTCGCCTTTCTTCATGCAACCATTCCATTTTTTTTTATATTGTATCTAGATTAAAATCGCGCATGGCCGCAAGGTATTCTCAGGCTGGTTGCCGATGATATCGAGTTAACAACGCGATTTATGGTAACGTCAGGTTAGGCACGGAATAATAAAAGAAACAGAAAGGAATGCGGAAAGATAGATTAGATTAAAATATTCATATTTATTAGTTCAAATCACATATTGATTATAACTCTTGATTTAATTTTTTCTGTAAGTACACAAAAATAATACTTTTGTTAAAGTATCTAAAAATTTAGCTAAATGCACATCTGAAATAATTTTATTTGGACCATCGAAATAATTATATAGGATACTCAAACTAGTTGTTAAATATTAAAACTTGTTATAGCATTGTTATCGATGCTTAAATGACTACATGATTATTTTGATAATTCAACAAAATTATTTTTAAATCTATACGTAGCTAACTTTAGTAATACCGTTCTTTGTGTATAAAACTCTTCACTGAGTGAATAATTTCATTGAATAATTTTTGTATTTTTAAGAGATAAAAGTTATTCTTGTTATTCTTTAATTTTTAACTGGAAAAAGTTAAAAGTATTGAAGGAAATAAGTATTAAAGGAAACTCTATGAACATGAAATTTTGTTGAAAATTTGTGAACTTTGTAACGAAAAGGATATAGCTGTCCGTTTATAAATTTCGTTAAGCGGTTGGATTGCCGACGTGACACGTCGCACGAGGTGCAACAAAGTTTCACTGGAGGTTTAGCGCGACGACTCACTGCAACTTGAATCCCGTGACAACATAGGACAGGGTCCTCGCCATGCATTTATGTCTACGTCATAAATCTCGACATTTGCACGCTGAATGCAGCAAAGAGGCAATCCGGAAAGCGCCGTGAAATCATTCGATGGCGCCGTACTGCGTTGCATCTCGCGAGATTTCCTTTCGCGCGAAGGCAAGGGCTCGTTCTCTCGACTCTGTCTGTAGAAACCATCATTCGTCTGTGCAGAACTCCTGACAGGGCCGGAGGAAGACGCACGATGCGCCTGGCATTTCGCAATTTCCTTCCGCGTGAAAGTAGAAGGGAGGTGCACTGAGCGGAGTCATCTAAAGGAAGAGATGCACGTCGTTTCGGTGGTGGTGAAACAAAATTTCGAAATGGGTTTCTCGGTAATTAGTTACGCGAGACAACTACTTACTCGAGATCCTGAAGAGACTAACGCCATCGGAGGTAAATTAGATGCGATATAAAGCTGGCGAATTCCCTGGCTGGGAAGGATAAGGAAATTGCAAATCAGGTGCGAATACATACATAAAACGAGATAAATACGAAATAAGATGGAAACAAATACTCTCTCCGTGGACAATAAGAAATTAGGAGAAATATCGGTCCACGAGACTGTTATATTTAATTCATGTACCTTGTTACACGAAAATGCGGAGATACAACAATGGATCGCATCGTAATTTGTATTTATGTTATTGAGCTGGTCGACCCTTCGAAAAGAGTGCGATCGATCAGAATACACAAAGAAGGAAAGTGGAGAATATCGGTAACTTGGTTGTTTCCCTTGATATATCAACTGCTGTCGTGCTCTTACTATTTATTTTACTTCGCAGATTCAATAGCCGGAATGAATCATCACGAACGATACTTTTAATTGGAATTATTTCTGGTCTTAAACTCTGTTATATCAAATAAGATTTAATGTATACAAATTTTTTTCATAATTTTGCACATTTATATTTACTCGCTAACCGTAATTTTTTAAATATCTTTTTAATTATATATAAACATGTCTATAATCAATTATTATTGGAGATCCTTTTCGGTAAATTAAATCCAACTTTCAATGGGACATTTGGCAAACTGCTTTATAAAGAAAAGTAGGCGAAACTTCGTCATTTCCCAGATGAGTACGGTAAAAGGATCGTCAAAGCCATGGTGATGTCCATTTTGAAATTGGGCACCAGGGTGTCGTATACGATAGCAAACTTCTGTAATTCCGAATCTGACAATAACACTCGTTTCTAGGGATGCAATAACACAAATTATTACTCCATCGTGAAACACAGCCGTATCACTGCCCATTATTCGTCTGTGAGAGATAAGAAATGATCTAAAAATGTAATAAATTGTTTTGGAAAATATATCAAATCCATTTCATGTATTCCGTATCTCATTTTGTTATTTCATGTAACGATTCTTTTGAAGTTATTAGCGTGAATAACTTAAGTAAACATTACCCTCTCGAAAGTAAATTTAACTTTATAAAAAAATCATTACAATTCAAAAAAGGTGTTTTTAAAGATTGTGAAATAAAAAAAAATTTGATCATGTGACAAGAATATATTTTTTCTGCTGATATTATTTAATTATCAATAATTTTCAAAATAAAAATAATGTTTTCTCTTTTCTGGGAAATTTAATTTGTTGAATTGTATCATGTTTTAAGTAAGAGAGCGATATGTAACCCGTTAAGCAAATAGACACATTAAACAATGAAAAATTGCACTTGTTAAAAATAGGTGTCGACAAATAGTCTCTTTTAATTTCATTGTATTTTTAATTGCACTTTATTGATTTCATACTTTATTTTATTTTGATTTATTTATGATTGTATTTAAAAATCTTTTTAATTCGGGGAATCACATTGCCATAGTTGACTTTATCCTTGGATTTACATAGATTGATGCCATTCTGTGGGATGTGTGGTTCAATTTATTCGCGAACTTTATTGCTTCTGTTCAACCTCGGCTGCTTTTATTCCCCCTTTCGTCAGCATGAAAGTGTTTATTTGCGGAAGTTCATCAATACGAATGAAACCATAGAGCGAGCGAATAATTTCTCTCCGCGGTTCGCGGTTCGTTGCGAGTTTCGTTCCCATCATGTTACGCTCACTCGAAGTTTATTAACGCAGCTAATGTAGATAGAATTACACGAGCTTCTCAATTACAAATTGCACAATACGGAAACAAGTTAATAATAAAAAAAACGATTTTGCTTATTCAACTAAAATACGTAAAATTGTTAAACTGAAATTTTAGGACCGATAATAATAAGACCATAATACTTGTAATAATAAAGTTTATACACGGAAAGAGGAAAACAAAGAAGAAAAATTTAACTAAGTTTGAAAATAATTTTGTTGGACTATCAAAATAATTATATAGGATGAAACTAATTGCTGGAATGTCAAAACTTTCTGCAGTATTATCCATCATGTTTGAGTTTCCTACATAATTATTTTGATAGATCCAACAAAATTATGTTCAAATTTATATTTAGTTAAATTTTAACAATCTATTTTCAAATTTGTATTAACTTAAATTTTTAGATACTTTTAGCAAAATTGTTTTTTCCGCGTATTGGCGAAATAGAATATTTTTTCCTAAGTAATCAACAAATATATCTCGTAGATAATAATTCTCATGCATTTTAAAGAGTTATTTTACTTTTACGAAGTTTTACGAGAGATATTAAAAAATAAATCAATAAAGTATTTCCACAGTACGGCGACGCCATAATAATACTCTATCTAGTAAAGACAAAGTTTCGCGGATGTTACTATCTTAAATCTCCACCAAGTTAAAAATCACTGACAAAGATTTCCGTGTAGCTCCATGGGACGTAGAAAGAAGAAATGGAAAAACGACTATAGATCTCCCTTATGAGTTCTGCTGTCGCGGTACATAAATCAGGAGCGTCGACTCGCAACCCCGCGAGAATTTATCGAGTCTAAACACCCACGTAATGCAATCTTCTCGCTGCTTTTGTTGTCAAGACATAAATATACTAAAATAATAAAACAACCAGTTTTTTAGTGCCGCACGATATTCTAGGTGCGATATTCTTAATCCACTAATCCGTAATTGATTGGATTTGTAATGGAAAAAGCACACACGTTGTGAGCTCTCTATCTCGATTTATTAGACAACAAAACGTTTTCTCGAAGTTGTGATAATTCGTCTGTGATTGAGTCTTGACATTTATAAAGCGCGACATAAAATATCCGTGGAACACGGATTTTTTCATTTTTATAAAAAAAAGTGAAATTTCGAAATCAGACGGCAGCATTTAGCGCTGAATGCAACTCTAAATCGAGCGCAAACGCATGGCACAATAATGAAACAAGCAAAATTGTTTAACCGTTTTGTTATATACGTGCTAAATATAAGCGTATTCAATCGAGAACGAAGTAGAAATTGAAATGGCGAACGTTTAATCGCTTGCTTGCAGTAAAGCATGCGAATTTATTCAGATTGGAGCATTGCTATGCAAAAATAGTCTAAATTGTATAATCAAAGTTAAACTCCGCAACAAAATTACGAACTACTAAACTCCTTTAATACGGCTCATTGAAATAGCGAACTCGTTGAAATAGTCGCACGATCGAGGGAAATAAATTTACAAAAATGACACTTTAATAAATATATTAAATGTCGCTACTTCTGAATAATCAATCAAAACTTTTTCGTGAAGCAGCAAACCCCTCGAATTTCAAGCGTTTGGTGAGCATTTTACACGCTCGCCAAATTATTTGTCATTGCATGTTGTTTCGTGTATGCGATCGTATCGCGCCGGATATTTCAGAACCGGAAAGGTACAAAACATACAAAATAAAAAGTCGACATTTTTTTTTCCATTGGATTTCTGGCTCACGCGCGAGGGCGCGAGGGTTGATTTCTAATGCCGTAACGCAGCAAAGGGTGCACGATAGATCTCCCTTTACGGCCGTAGCAACGTCACAGTGCATAAATCAATAGTAACGCAGTTGAACACGGCATGGATTTATCGAGCGCGTCTTTCCCCGTGTGTAATGATAAATTATGACGATCGAATGACGGCGGGTCTCGAGGCGACAAGAGGGGTGACGATACACGTGTGTGCACAGGGTGTGACGTGTAATATGGGATGCTATGCCATTTTCGAGGAGAGTATATCGACGGTGAGCGGCACACGCTGTTATTATATGCTCGTCGTCGTTTGCTCGCCAGCCACCAATACGGACTTTCCGTATAATGGCATCATCCCCGACGAGTAACGAGGGTCTCTTCTGCTGCGTTATGTAAACATAAGCTTGCGAGGACAGTATCTCTATGATAATGCAGCTTCTTGGAACGTTGATTCGCACGCTAAATCCAAGTGGTTCGAAGTCAAGCGAATTTAAATGGATTTACAGAAACTCATTTTATTTTTATCCCACGAAATTTTTGTCTAATTGTTACATTTTTAACTTTTTTAAATTAAATACATGGAGAGAGAATGGTTTTTTTTAAAGTGTCTAAAAATTTAATTAGGTACGAATTTGAAACTGATTTTGGGCCATCAAAATAATTACGTCTAAACTTAATTGTATACTAGACGTTATCTATTAGTATTAGATATACTTGAGCGATCTACATAATTATTTTGGTGGTCCAAAAAATTATCTTTAGATAATCTGTATCTATAAGTTAAATTTTTAGATATTTCAACAAAACGTTCCACGTAAAAATCATACAAAAAATAATATAATTATCTGATGATTTGTTCCTTCTGTATATCGATAAAGAATCAATGATGTATTTCTATCAGTAATCTTCCAATCGATAATTAGACAATCTAAATTTAATTAGAGGGAAAGAGAGAGAGAGAGAGAGAGAAACTCTCTAATCATAGCATACAAATTAATGATACTGTGAACGTGGGTGGCAGTTGTGACGACAGTTCATCTATAGTACGCAGAGTTTTGGTACAAGTTACTGGCACAGACTGACTTTTACGCAGTATCAGATGCGAGAGAGAACTGTATAAATTACATTAATTAACACATTGACGTGTACTTTACAACTTTACCATTATACTCGCCCCAAGCAACGTGAAAACCACACTTGTATTATGCATTCGACGAGCACCGCCAGTAAATTGGTGGTCTTACGTTAATGCACTAATCACGAAAGGTTAATGAGATTACACATAAATCCACCGCATAATCTGTATAATTTTCAAAACAACAAAGAGAGGAAAAGCTGCTTAATCTTAGATTACTATCTTTCATTTTTGCTTATATCGTTATTCTAATGAGTCGCGAAAGAATTTTTATTTGTTCATATCTCAGGAAAACATTAATAGTTTTATTTCTTTTTTTTTTCAGAACGTAAAGACTGTTTAAGCGAACAACGTAAAAGTTTTATTTTAAAATTTATAAATAGAATAAAATTATAAAGTTTTAAAAAGCAAAGGAGAATTTTTAAAAGAGAAATATCATCCTTTTACTGCGTTTCTCATGGTAATAATGTAAAGTTAAGATGACAGCCAGCTGACTCGTAGAAAGTTATTTTATCCGCAGAGTAGAATTTTTTTTTATTTTATTATTAACTTTTTTTTGAACATTAAATGTAAAATGTTAATCGGCGACATATTTGAAATTTTAATTGCTTTGCCAATGAAATCCAATAGCCGATCGACTGACGATATCGAATTGAAAAGTTTCGATATGGGACCGAATGTCGAAGACAGCCGCGCATTCAATAATCGTTTCCGATAGTTTTTTTATGAGAACGTTTCGTATAATATGTCAATTTCAGATACGTCCACGGCAAACGCATACTTGGTGAAGAACCACTCGCGAAAATGAGCGCGGCCGTAGAAAACGGCGTGGACGCCTCGAAGCCGCGCGGCGGCGTTTTCTCGAGGGCGTTCGCCAAACGTGCGCAGCCCTACGAGGAAGGTGAGTCCGACGACAGCTCTCTGGTCACTCTCGGGCAGGTTGTGGTGGTTACACACGGGATTTCCCTTCCTTGGTGCTTAGGAAGATAAACATCGTGCTATAGGTTTCAAGCCAGGCGTCTGCCATGCGAAGTTTCCGCCGGAAATTCAAGGCACTTAGGGGCTTATCTTGGAAATTGCGTCAATCAAACTCGCAGGCAAAACACACACGGCATTTCGCGTTCCGATGTATCATACAATTACGGTTATTAATTACACGTTAATTATTTGTTTAAGTTTGTTGCTTTTAGCACGATGTTCCGTCTTTGTAACGTCTTGAGTCACATAGTTTAGTAATGCTTTGCAACACACACATTTATGTATAAATATACATATATGTATATGTAATGCATCACATCCTGTTATGACTTTTATTACCATGTATATATCGCTCATGTCTACTTCAGTTTGTACTACATGTATCCTCACGGCAAGCTCGCGATATTTCCAGCGGGCAATAAACCATAATGAATCTTGCTTTCACTGAATGGAATCAACGTAACAAATTATACATCGGATTATTTCTTGTAGCAGTCTACCTCTATATTTCTAATTAAGACAACACATATGTCGATATAAAGGAAAAAAGGATAGAAATAGATTAATTCTTTGTGCTTGAGAGCTTTAAGATTTTTCCAATTTACAATAATAATGTAATAATGCGACAATAATGTAATATTTCATTTTATCTGTTTCTTCTCTCTTAGACGATAATGTAATATTTCATTTTATCTGTTTCTTCCCTCTTAATATTTAAGTGACAGATTTGTAACTTACGTAAAATGAACGCTCTTCCTTTTTACGAGACGGAATAGTCTACATTTATAAAGGATCACACCGACGACTCTCGAGAGCTCTTGCAGATGCGCCGATTCCGCTGTAACTCGAAGCTGCTTCGTAGAATTCCGCTCTAATTGAAGAAAGAGAGAGAGAGAGAGAGAGAGAGAGAGAGAGAGAGAGAGAATATTTGCCCCGCTTACACTTCGCTTGTAATTCAAAACATCGCTAATCCATTAATCCTATTTCCAGCGCGCCGCTGTACGGAAGTCATACCGGTAAACTATGCGCTCTGCCGGATATATATATTAAGCACAGGGTAATTCTGGTACCTGTGTCTCGAGGATTACGAGGAACTCATTGCGATACGTCGCAACGCATTAAGACGCACACCGTACAATTGGAACGTTTCTGCGTTGAACGTAGTTATTAAAATTTTCGTATGCTATTTTACCCTCTAATGGTAGGAACGGAACCTTATTTTATAGAAAGACAAAATACTTATAATATTTGTTTATTATTTTGACATTAAGGCAATAAGTTAAAGATTTTTTATAAGTTTTTTATTGTTAACTTTTCTCTTAATGGACGAGTTTGGCTATTATACTGAATTCCGCAATATTTTTCTAGTATTATTTTATAGTAATTATTTATTTTTATAATAATTAATTTTTCATTTATAAATAAATAGAGAAAGAAGTTTTATATTATTATTATTATTTGTTTCTTTTACTCACTTTATACATAAATTAGAAAAACGAATAAAAGAGAGCATCAGATCAAATCCGACACCACCTTTCCTGGATATTCTGAATACTTCTGAAAATTACGATACCGTTAGAATCAGGCGTGTCCAAAACTTAACGCGAGCTAAATGCTTCCTTCTTCATCATCGTCGAGCAAGATAAAGAAAACAAAAAGAATAGACGCTAGTACTTTGCCCAGTGACTAACTGTTCCAACATTTATCCTTTTTCGTTTTCTCTCTATCTCACTCAAAGAGATGATGGAGAGGTCAGTTTAATGGGTTTGAACTGAGAGCTAAGTTTTGGACACGCCTGTGAGGTTTAACGATCGGACTATTCTGGACGTCAATGTAATAACGTTAAAAAATTTTAATTTTACAACCAGAGGGATGGATTTGTCGATACAAGTCAGCTTGTCAATTCAACTCATTAATTTCCTAATAAAATTTATGCTATTTTGCGCTCTTGCGATTTAACTTTCATTGCTTGTCACGCCAGTCTTTCATTTTACCTGACGTCGAGAAAGTTGGAATTACAAGACGTGACAGATAGCAGATCCAAAAGGTCGTAACGCACACACGTCTCGGTTGTCCCGGAAATCGAAACGATACGTGTCGCGGTTATGATTTGCGACCGCCGTGCCGCATTTTAAACGCACACGCGACGCGAAATCTTAGCTTGGTATAATGCATTATGTAAATACGCCAATGTGACCGATGCATTTTATTTTTATCCGATATCAACGGTGTCCACTACAAGTATTTGATTCTAATATGGGATATTAGGAGATGTTAAACCGACGTCATTCATCATAAAACCTTTTATCAAATCTCCGCAAACGGAGCTCTATCGAGTATCGCTTTATCTGTGCCGAAGGCCCTAAAAGGACTCCTGTTTCGCATTAGCCGGCCGTGCGACCTCAATAGTTCCGAGTTGGTGTAAAAGCTCATAAAGAATCTCACTTCCGACACAGAGAGGTACATAATATCGGTGCGCGCCGTACATCAGTAGATATATTCCCGCAACCCCCCGCTGTGCCGAAGAAACGACGGAGGCGTATCTACTTCTCTTCGTGTTTACCGTAGATCTATACTCCCGACCTGGAAGAGCCAGGACCACATGGGCTCGCCATGCACTCTGACATGTATACCGGTGCAAACCGAGGCTGTAGGTGTGTCGAGGCGAGACGCTACAACGCCTATCGACATCGCGCAGAATATTTTAACGTGATCGCCTACTTTCGCAGGGCACGTTTTACCTTGTATTACACGCGAGATTTATCGTTTCGGTGGTTTGATGAATTGATTTATTCCGCATTCTCCGATTTCGTGAATTTGAGAAATTTAAAAAATAAATCAAATCATTATGATTTAACAATTTATGATTCGAAATGAACTAAATATTTAAAATTTCTAAACCAGATGATTTAACGCACAAAATATTTTTTTTACAAAAGCTGATTTTTTTTCAAAAATATTAGATATTAAATATTTTAAATTGGTTATTAAATATTTTTAATTAAGATATAAATATTTTTATATTCGAAGCGTCTAATCTTTATAATATATTATTTCTAATAACGTATACTAATAATAATGTTGGCTTACATTGGCAATTTATTTTCTTTCGATTTATTCTTGTTAGAATCATAATTCTTATTTCTTGTAATTTTTAAATTTATTAATCTTTTTTAAATAAATATAGTAATTAGTTTTTCTAATCTGCGTTTAAGGAAACTTGACGTAAATTTTTTGTGTGAAATTACTCTGCAAAAAGCGTGCTAGGAATAATTATGGTTAATCTTTAATGCGGAAGTATGCAGCTGTTTAATCGCGAATCTCCGTCACGAAGCACTACCTTTCTTCTTTTAGAGTAGTAATGATCGTGCGAGATTATTCGGTAAGGATGTTGAGAGTGCTTCCTGCTGTGTTTGAAGAACCGCTACAATCTTAAGATCATAGTCCGTGAAAGAAAGGGGTCTTCCGATCTATCCGTTTCAACGTATTTTTTTTCTGCTCATCAATCGGCTTAAAGATGACAGATAAATCTGAGCTGACGGTAATTGCAAGTTACTTGATTGAACAGATAGTTATTCCTATATTATTTTCCATCTAACTCGTAAATGTCAAAATCACTCAATATTTCTATTTCAGTAGAATGTTTTGTAGATACGATGAATGTTGTAGATATGTATGTATATAGATATTTGAAATTTTTGAATTGTAATTGAATTTTTATCAATATTTACTTTTAAAGAGAGCAATGAGTAGACAGTGATCCAATATTCTGTCCAATGTTTTTAATGACACAATCGCTAAGTTCTCTTATTTTTTATTTATTCTAAGGATATATTATATACTATTTCCTCTGTTTCTCTCGATCTTTGTGGGAGAAAAGCAATTTTACGACTAGCTGTTTCTCCAGATCTGGCAATAATACGTTCGTTCTCTGAGGACTTTGCAGAGCGAGGATTTGCTGGAAAGACGTTCGACGATCTAGAATTCGTATCTTATCGACAAGAAGAGACTTTTGTCTTTAGCAAACAGGATTTAAGTCGATAAAACATGTTTCTCTGGTATAGCTCAGGCCTTCCTGTGCTCTGGCACAAGCAGCAGTTTAATTGCGCTTAATTGCAACTTCGGCACAACAAATAATACTCTAATCGCGTCAGATTCATTCCCGATGCCGTCTTCGTCGCAACATCAATTACGCAACAAAACGGCGAACTTGTTTCATGCTTGTATTACTTAAAACTTCGAAGTTTGATTGACGCATGAAAAATCGTGTGCGTGATGATTAAAATTGGATTAATGGTAACTGTCATTAAATTATCCCATCAAGTAGCAACGGCACGTAGCGACGCAAAACGCATCATTAATACAATTATTAATTCTCACGTAACCTACAATTGGCTTTGAATGATTTAAGACTTCTGATTTTAAACTCACATTTTTGATTGTAACTTGATGTAATGTTAATTACGCGAAAATCGTATTCTAATCCCACGTAAAGTCAAAATATATTTTTAACGATGTTTGTTATAGTATATATCTTCGTCACGCGGTTTACGGACCTACTTTGAATTTTGCTTAGGCT
>Ga0157363_1001400_pt1 | contig 20045 bp, 6 predicted proteins | sample AttsexASBM1_FD_111477 | JGI IMG/M metagenome (GOLD analysis project Ga0157363, IMG submission 111477) | Fungus gardens microbial communities from leaf cutter ant in Ribeirão Preto, State of São Paulo, Brazil - Atta sexdens ASBM1 | ecosystem: Host-associated > Fungi > Mycelium > Unclassified ... | reverse complement strand
CACACTCGCACACACACACACACACACACACACACACACACACACACACACACACACACACACACACACACACACACACACACGTACGCACGCACACATACACACACACACACAAAAGTGGTTATTCCGAAACTGCCCAGTACATTGGCATAATGAAAGCGCTTATGCTGGTACGACTGTAAAATAGATGCACACGGTATGGTCTCATTCCAAAGTGAGATGTGCAATCGTATGAGATGCGACGCGTGGCGTCGCTGCGCCAGTATAACTTCGACGTCAACACGGAAGAAGCGGTTTAATCCGCGAAATGTGGAGCGAACGTGGAATTTGATTAACTCTGTTTGGGTGAGATTTCGACGATTCAGCAATTTCGTTACTGAATTGGAACTGTTAGTATTCGTAAACAATTACTGTGTCCTGAGAGATTTTGAGGGAATTAGGCTTAAGAGATGGCTTTTGGATTAATCTTGAATAAGTTGATGTATGTTCGTGTATTAATGTAATGAATCTTTTTATTGCACTAATATTATAATATATCGATATCGTATTGTTAGGATTATTACGTAAACATCCGTTGTTAAAAAATGATTCATAGAAATTGAAAATATGTGAAAAATATAAAATAATTGTACCGCAAATTTATTTAAATATAAAAACCTCGAGACTAATGGGTTTTAAAATATAAACGATCAAGAATACAAATTTATAAATTAAGTCAATAAATATGTGATAGAAAGACAAGTTATTAATAAATATGAGGTGTCGAGTGGCTTGCTGCTCGGTGCGATTGACTAGCTATCTATAGACCCGAGTTCAATATCATCTGCATTCACATACGCGATTTTTCGCGTTTAAGGAACTGAAAATGGCTTCACCTGGTGATTTAAGACACCTTTGATCACCAGCGCTATTCGGATCTGGCGTTAAATTTTAGGTTCTATATATATCAGTAGAGTAGATACATTATATGCATCGTTTCTCTTCCACGTTGAGGGAGTTGGACATTAGACTAACAACCTAATTCCGGAAAAATTATTGTTTCGAAACCTCTAGAGGAAGCTCGGATCCGATTTGGATCGTAGTGAATAGATTAATGAATATAAATAAATAGACTATAGAAAATTAGAAAATATAAATTTCTCCGTTACAACAATAAATATAATTATCTATTATATTATAATTATTAAATCAATTTACTCTTTATCAATCTATTCCCTTTCATTTTTCTTATTTTTATAATTATTCATTTAAAAAATGAACGTCAGAACTTAATTATAATGTATTTAATAATAAATTGGATCATATAATGTCCTGATGTTCTTAACCGAGATTTTAACAATTTTTTAATCTTGTCTATGTGCAAAGTGCTTTGGAAAAATTGAAAGAGATGATAATATATCTTTATCATGTTTAAAAACAATTTTTCTTTTGCGAAAAGTACTTACAATTAGTCACTGTATGTTACTTGTTATCAAGTTTATTTTATAAAATATCGCCTATCATTTTTTTTATTTATGGTTATGTTTATCCTATAAATTTCAGAAAACTGATGTATTATAATGAGTATTCTGTCATGTAATAAACTACTAAAATTAATCAATAAATAATATATTGGCATAATGTACTGATATATAATATTCTATTTTTAAGCTCATATGCATAACAATAGATTATTATCTAGATCTCAAAATTTAATATTAATAATAATCTGTTCTAGCCCGTCCATTTTAAGGTAATAGAATTATCATAGATATTATATCTCTTATTATTCTCAATACTAGTATATGCTATATAATATTATGTATATTTAATAAATTTTAATAGATCCTTTTTCTCAAATTAAAATAAAATATAATTTCTCTCGACATGCCTGTTCGACGCCCTTTCTTTTTCCTTATACTTCATTGCATTTACACAACAGCAAAAATACGATTAATTATAATAACAACAGTACACATTAATTAATAAAATACGATGATTATATATACTTCACGTAATACTTCACGTAATATTCCCAATATTAACGCGACATATAACTTATTGTATTGTCACATGAAGGTAACATAAAGAAATTCTAAGAAAATAGTACTTATCTAATATCTTTTATATTGTATGATACACTGAAAAAAAAATTGTTTAACTAAACACATTTAGTTGTTTGTAGGTTTGATTAATTCAACAAATTTTATTTAATCGAATTCAACCGTAGTCTGTTTAATAAATTGTTCAATGTTAAGCAGATTACGATTAAATTCAATTAAATAAAATTTGTTGAATTAACCAAATTTCCAAACAACTAAATGTGTTTAGTTAATTGAACAAATTTTTTTCTCAGTGTACGATTGACAAAATAAAAGTAGCTAATAAAAATACAGCACTCGAAAAATATAAACAAAATTTAATATTACGCGTTCAATATAGTTTGAAGAAATAATGCTTTTCGCAAGAAATATACTAAAAATAAATGGTCGATATATGTCACTTTTTTGTTGCTTATATCATAACTCCAATCCACGATTCTATTATTCTATGTTTGCGATTCAAAATTAATAAAGAAATTATATTTAAAAATCTATAAAATTCTAATTAAAACAAATTAAAATTAACTAAAATGCAAATTCAATATTTGAATCCAAGCGTTCAAAGATATAATTATCGCCCATAAAATCAGAATGAAATGTAATTTACAATCCCATTCCGTATCACTTACTTTAAATGAATAAATCGCGCGAGATATTTGCTAAATAGCTGTCACACATTGATACGAATATCACGAGTTATATAAATCATAAATATTAATTAATTGCGAAAACTGCTAAATGTAAGAAATAATCGTATTTGAGGTATCTCAATATTTGCGACCGCGTCTTGAATAATGAGAGAACATACGGAACTAATCTGCTCGAATCTCATCGAAAATGATAGTGCAGCAACCTTATTATTATGCCATATAACATAATGCACTGCCAGTAGATATGCCGCAAAAATAAACATCGAGCAATATCTGCCAAAATTTGCTGTAAGTATATATTACATATCAGAAAACATTTACTATTATAAATTTTTTTAATCCAAATAAATCCTCCCCTATTTTAAGAACGTGAAAGAATTATATTGATCATAATCTATAATATATAAACGTTCCAAGAAAGTAAAATAAATTTTAAATATGAGAATATAATTTATATTCTTACTTATAATTAGATAAAAAAAAGTTATTCACATATCATAAAATTGCAAATGAATAATTAATCTTCATCTCATAATAGCTTTATTAAATCGATATATTTTTCGATGGTCGCCTAATGTTAAGCTTAAACGCAAATTGCTCATCAGCATAATCTTCTTATCTGATTAAATACAGGAATTTAATTGGCTGACAGAATTTATTATCAAGTGTAAAACCGGACATTATTTTTTTTACAACAAATACATTCTAAATTTCTTAAGAAAGAGATAATATTATTAATTTTAATCATACATTATATGTATAAAAAAAAATAGAAAATAAGGTACGAAACTTTTTCAATTACTAATGTATATCACAAAATATAAAATTCTTGTTACGGTATGCAATGTAAGATTTTAATCGGTAAGCATCTTCACCACGAGTGTTAAAATAAAAGCTTGGCCAACAGAATGATGCCTATCCAAGCGCATCTTCCTCTCGGCCACGAGGAATGGCTGTAATCCCCAACAAAATGGCCGGTCGTAGAGACTGGTGCGATTAGCGTGCCAGTCCGGAGTGCCGGGCCAGAGGCAAGATAGCCTGATGGATAAACGAGAGGCTCGTTTGGACTTTTGACGACTTCGACCGAGTCCTCCAACTACGCTGCAACTGCAGATCTTATCACGGCCGCAGCTGTGATCCGCTCGCATTAGCGAGTCCCGATTTTACGGACATCGCTCGTTCCACCCGTCATCGATCCGCTTGTGAATCAGCTCGATAATTATGCTAATTACGTAAAAAACCAGCCATCTTAAAGTAATGTCGACCGAAGGATTCTCAAGCCTCGCGAGCGTTCCTACCTTCAGTTCATCGTAGAGCTTCAGAATAGTTAAAGACCTATAACCTGATTTTTTAGTTACAAACTATAGCGCTGCAGAAGATACTTCTTTCTCTCGAGAGATTAGCTCATACGGAAATTAATTCTATCGTTCTACTCTGACTTATACAAATATTATTGTACATGTATCAGATTTTTAAATGCAGAAAGGATAATATTGTACCGTAAAAATATTTTAAATATATTTTTAAGTTTATACAAGATACATCTTAAACTTAAAAATTAAATAGATTTAAAAGTATCATTGTAAAATTCAAGATAGAAATTTCAGTATTAAAATCTAATCATTTCGAAATGTGAGATTTTATAGAATCTGAAAACTTATATATATTACTTATATTACTTATATTTTTATGATAGATCAAGAAACTTTTAGACACTCCTTGTCTAAAAGTTTCAAGTTAAAGAAGCCAAAATAATTTTTGTTAGTAGCTTCAGATTTTAGATATATAAACTATATTTCACACATGATGGTAACACGGCTATTTAGAATTGACTGCTTAAAGTAAATTGTAAACTTCAGCCAGATGTTACCCCTAAATTAATACAAGCATTAACCTCGTTCATTGCTAATTCCCCGGTTGCACCACTTCTGCTAAAATTACATCCTCTCATTCGATTAAGCAAACTCTGAAGTTATATCGAGTTAAAAATGTTGATTTACACTGGGGAACCGATTCAGCGTTAGAATGTTCTAACTTCCCCGCTCTAAGCGGCTTTGTCCTGCGTAAATTAAGCGTAATTATTTAAATCCTAAATGTTACATATAAAATTCCGATTCGATTTTACTGTCTACTCAATTAAAAATTGAAAAGTCAAATAACTTAAAATATCTTTATATGGAAATTTTTTCATACGATTATGCGATGTCAGAAAAATAACGGTAAAAAATCAAGCTGCGAATACTTCGCGGGTGAAACTAATAACTTCATCGCAGTATTACAAGCAGGATGCAATTAAAGTAATTATCCAACGCCTCGCACGTTCGTGTCGATGAATTATTCCCAGCATGTACCAAGAAAAAAGCCATGAAAGAAGGTAGAAAAGACGGTCGAGTTCAACATATTTACGGTCACGGACCATCAACGGTCAGGTCTTAATTGATCAAATTATACTTGTATTCATCTATTTCAGCTTGCAATTAATTACATGACACAATTATTTTTATGCGGTTATTATTATGCTGATACGAATAAATACTTTATTAAAAAAGTAAAAAGTTGTATAGAAAATAAAAAAATACAAATTTTACTCAATTTAAAAGGAAATATCAAATATGAATAATATATTACAATTGAAGACATTTATATAATGACAAAAAGTCATATAAATCTCATTCAAAAGTCAACGAATTCAAAATAAATTTAATTTTAATTTCTCAATTAAATCGAAATATCTTATCAATTTAATCCAATGAATATTGGCAATTTATAATAAATCGATTTATGCAAATATTCATCCAATTGTCTGAGTATAAAATATTCGCCAATATGTAATTCATGATAATATTCATTTATATTTCCGCACAATATAATCGCGTAATATTCGACAAATGCGATTCCCTTTCCGGTATAACAGGCGGAAACGTGCAGGAAGCTGCGAGACTATCCGGAAGAAATTTATGTGCACACCTGCGGTCTGCGTACAGGCCTGTCATGGATCAATTAATGCATATGCAATTAAGATCAAGCGAGGAGCATCCTTTCTGCTCCTCGCCCTTCTGCGCCCTATGCAGATCCTTCGTAAAACACACGAGCCTAATCGGCCGTTAATCGAACGTTTGCATGGAGCAAAAGGAAAAAGTGCAATTATTCGCGTACGAGAATTCAAATTGTGCGATCGTAAACGAGGAAGAAGAAAAAACCCGATAGGATTGTGGAAAAAGAAAAAGAATTCGAGAGAAGATTAAGAATGAATTTCCTTGTGATCAATCGTGGAGCAACAGAGGAAATCGATTTAACACGACGCATTTTTGCAGATTATCCAGTTATTTAGACTTAGTTATCAGATAATATTAGACGATCAATAAATAATTTTTTTAATAATCATCTTGTTCTTGTACGAAACTTCAAATCTGTAACTAAAAGTAGCAAGTAATTAAAAAAGCCTTTCTTTGTAATTTTATATTTAATGAATGTTCAATTAATAACAGCGTATTAATTGACAAAGATGCACAACTTTTCAATAAACTTCAAATAAAATTTTTACAGACAATCGCAATTAAATTACAATTTCCAAGATATATTGACAAATTCTAATTAATTAACAGAATTTAAAAAATAATTTCATTTATTTAATTAAAGATCTTTACATAACTGCTGAATTTCAGCTATTGACTTTAACTGCTGGATATGATGTACAATTTTTTAGTTTACCGGAAATACCACATTCATTTTATAATTTAAAATTCGATGTATAAACGATGCAAAAAAGAGCCAGCATACCAAAGAATACTAATTCCAGGAGTTATAACTTCCCGTTGTTATCCGATAAATACAATATCGAACGCGAGAAACGATGTATGATACAAGAGAGAAAGAAAAAGAAAATGGTATAAGAGCCATACGTGTAAGAAAACAAATATAACACAAAATGCAGCGCATGGTTAAAAAAAGAAAAAAAAATCTCACATATAAGGTGATTCAAAAATTTTACAAATTGATAGCATCAATAAATATTAAGACAATTCTATTTTAATAAAAATTTTAATCAAAATTACTTAAATTACTTACGTAATTTTCAGAAATATTCATTAATCGAAAGCAATTCATTAAAGAACATATTTTTCGAGCATATTATATCGACTCGATATAATATTTTTATAGAATCACCCTTTACAAGCGTGTGTACGCGCGATTGTTGAAGGAAATGCGCGGCTTTCGCGAAAAGAGGAATCGATCTCTCACATATGTGAGACCCCGAAGGAATAGAATCGTCTATCTCCCGATTCCCAACGTTTTCATTTCTCGAGGAACCACGACAGAAAAACGAGAATACATGAGGACGAAAACAAAAATAATGCAGATGAAAAACGTGCATACTGGACGTAGAATGGACGATGGAAAAAATACAGAACCGAAAAGTACTTTGCGATACCATCGACCGTCAAGGATACCGACCGCTGGACCGCTGTCTCTCTCTCTCTCTCTCTCTCTCTCTCTCTCTCTCTCTCTCTCTCTTCCTTTCTTTTGCAGCAGATTTACAGGATGACGAGCGGTGCCCCGAGGACACGCGAGCGGTGCGAAGAGTAGGGAAGGACGACTTGGCACAGGAAAGAAAAAAGGATCTTCTAAACCATGTTCGTGCTAAAGTACTCTACTTACAATCTCCAACTCGCACAACGAACCGCTCTTCGGCTCCGACTAAGAAAAAAGCGCAAACATTTAACCCAGTTTTCCACGGGTGAAATTAACGTCTCGCTTTAATGCCGAACTTTAAGTATTTCTCCGTCGCGCGGACGAGATATATGGGATTGCCTACCCCAGGAAATAAGTAACGATTCTTTTCATGAAGAATTTTGAACGCGCGAAAGTTCATTTTCAAGTAGCAGATATTACCTATATTAAGTATGAGATAAATGAGATATTTTAAGCTATTTCAGAATAATATATGTTCGACCGTACGTGCCCGCTACTTTCATTAATCCAAAGAGCTTTACTTTCTTTCTTTTCTTTTTATCTTCTCTTTTATCCTTTTCTCATATATTCACTTCTTGCTTCTTTCTTTTTCCATTAATTCTTCTGTTTTTTTAACCTGCTTTCCTTTCAAAATACTAGCATATCATCTTCGATTCGATTTCTCAACGGAGTTATTGCGAAGGAACTCAAAGTCAATCGGGCACATAGGTAGACGTTGCCCAGCATAGGGCAACTAACAGAGCCTCGTAGTATTAAGTCATTACGTTCGAGTCCGGTCCTAATAATACCCTTCGAGCTGAGCGAAGCGAGCGAGGTCCCGTCCATCCATCCAGCCGTCCGCCAAGACGCGCCGTATCCTCAGTTCTTGCAGAGGTTCTCACAGTGATCAACAACCTCCGTCATCACGACGATCCCTTCGAGAATTGACCTCGACGTTGTCATTCGCAAAATTTAATAGGTATACTTCATGGTAAAAGAGCTATTTACTTCGATTCGTAAATGTTGACCAACAATGTTAAATATCAGAGGAGCGATAGTAACCTAATCCCTTGAATTAAATTACATTTTATTATTTTTAACTTTTATGTGTGTCAAAATGTAAATTAATCCATTTCTATGATTAATTTCAATGTCAATAACATCTATGTTAACATATGTACTTAATAAATAATCAACTAAACTTGAGTCAAAGTTTAATATACTTTCTTGAGTTAAATTGTTTAATTCTATTTTAGTTAAATTAACACATATTAAGCAGAAGCAGTGGCGATCTTCAGAAATGATAAAAAAACTGCAATTTTACATGATGAAGTTCACACGATGAACAATGAATATCTCACCAATGAACAGAAATTAAATGTCTACTATGATGTGCAATACAATTCACATACAACAAAATATGATTGCTCTACTACAGTCTAATAATTCTCATCGACAAAAAAAGAAAAATAGATATTTTGTTCTATATTCATTGATTTTTATTAATTTTTCAAAAAGATTATTATGATGTGTGTATAGAAATGTGAAGTATATAATTAATTAGAATTGAAAATTTCAAAAAATTTTTATTAATTTCGCTTTATTATAATCTAAGCCAAGAATCATATATTTGGAAACCGACTTTTAGAATATATAATTCAGTTTTCTAGTATAATAATATACTCCATATCAATACTTCAAGCAATCATCCGTCTATATATAATTCCCTATAGCACAATGATATCAATTTTCCAGCAAGATAATGGCTATGATATAAGCATAGATCTATATTGTTAGACGAGTACAATAGAACTAAGATAAATGGATAGTCTGTGATACGAATAATTTTTTTTTAATCCAACTTGCAGAACAGAGCATTCATTATTCTAGCACCTATACATTGATATAACAATATGATCACAGACTGGTGGATTTTCTTGGCAAAACAAACAAGATTAGACCTTTCTAGTTAAAATATATCCACAGAAAATATCAAGCAGAGTTCACGAATCTTTTCTCAATCAAGATTAATGCAATTCAACACTAAGGACCATTTGTTCCAACTTTGGATAAACCATATGATAATTGCCTACTTAAAAAACAAAAAAGTAAAAGAGTAAGAGCATAGAAGAGTAAGAAAATAAGACAGTGAGCTAAAGGTGATTTATCAAAAGGAAGGTTTCTTTTTATCAAAAGAAATAACCCAGCCTTAATAACCAAAAATTTTATAAAAATAACATATCTACGTGTTTTCGTGTTTAATGTAATTTATATATTACTATATCGCATATCTTCTACGTTCAGATCTTCGCGTAAAACCATTTGTATCAATCTCAAGATATCGATGTAACAATATAATCACAGATACCCGGATTTTCCTAATAGTACAAGGATTGACAGTCGGTTATTCGATGCCTAATTGAATCGAGGCCAATCAACTCGGCACGAATCTGCATGTCGCGCCAACCTTCTTCTACGGATTCCTGCTCATGGTCCGCGTGCGAAACCTCACGTCGATAATCCCGTAATAAGATATTAATACCGGCAATCGCGGCTGGTCTAGAACGTGACTTCAAGGGCTGCCTACGTCTCTTTCTCTTTCCCCTTGCGCGAAACAGGCTCGTTGAGCGGGAGAAGGTCGACACGCTTTGCGTCAGGTCTCCTCTGATGCAGAGGTGTGCGTGTATCGTCATCGTGCCAGAACCAAGACGAGGATAATAACTTCATATAGAATGCCGGTGGTCCTTCGTACACGCGGTCACAACGTACAAGCTCGCGGGAACGATATGCACCGCGATCCGCCCATGTAAGAATTGCACACGGTTCCGATAATCTCGATAGACATTAACCCACGTGTTCAACTTTTGAATTTTTTACTGTTATATGTTTTTTATACTTGAAGAAATAGCAAAGATAAGCGAGAATAATATTTCTAAAATTTAATTTTTTTTTTCAATAAAAGATAAATATAATTAATAAATTAAATATAATTAATGAATATTTCAAATCTTATTTTTAGAAATTATAAATTAATTTTCTCTTTAATTATACTAGTTTAACATTTCGTACTTATTTTTTTTACATTGCAGAAAAAAAACATAATTATTATAATCTTCCTAATTTTCTGTCAAGAAATCGATTCTTATTAAAATATTAAAAATAAAAATATCTCAAATGATTCAAAATACTTTCATCATTTTTATCATAATAATTTTGGATCATTTATTAATTAAAATATAGAGTTTAAAATCTTTTTATGAAATTAACTTTTGGAGATTGATATTAGCATTTGAAGCAACCTGTATACGTCGCAGCACGAATCGCCAAGGCACGCAATGATCGTGTAATAAGATATTACAAGAGCAAACTCGAGAGCCCGTGGGGCACAGCCAGAAAACAAGGCCGGTGGTCTGCACTGATCTCGCTCTATACCTAGAAAACAACCTTGTCGTATGTCATCATCGATGTACCATCCCTAAGTGTATCCTTTTTCACACTTCAGGCGTATAGGAGAAAATGTTTCTCATCGTCTCTCGTCTCCATATACGCGCAGAAACATTCTCGCGAATTTAATTGCGCAATTCGTCGAGCTCATTATGGGAAAGAGCATGGAATAAAGTTTACACGAGCTTACATTAAACTCGCGTCAATCAATCTCAAATTCCTCTCAACGACACAACGATATTACAAAGTTATTTACAATGTACAAGATGCAAAATGCGAATAATAGTATTTTAACTGATTTTTTTCTTAATAAAAACATGAAAAGCGCTATTTTTTTATTTTACATTGAGAAAAATGAGTTTGTTATTAAAAAAATGATAACAAATGTAATGATAAAACCTGATAACAAATGTAATGATTTAGTACGAAAACAAATCGATTAGTTATTGCGAATCATTTCTCATTATTCAATATAACAAATAATACAAGATTTATATACGATACAAATCATATTTGCTAAATCGTTGTTTATACTTTTGCAAATAATCGGTATTGCTAACAAATAAAAATCTATCCATGACCGCGTTTAAAATCGATGCTTCCAAATGTCATTTTTCATCGAATTAAACAATATGACGAATAAACAATATGACATTTAAAATTTAATAATCGAAATGTGACATATCAAAATTCTATTAATAAATTAAAATTAGAACTACTTGTAAGGTGTGGAATAAGCGTTATATATATTGAGGAAAAAATTATTCACTAAATTAATTTCATCTTTATTTCTTTCGACGAAGAATGTATATATTTATAAGTTAAATATATTATACTACATTTGACTTAAATACATATATTCTTCAATGAAAAAATAAAGACAATCAAATCAGTCAAATAAATAATTTTCCTCCCAGGGTAGATATATAAATATATAGAATAAAATATATTAAAAATAGCCAATAAAAATCAAGTAATAACATATTTTTAAGCTTTTTAATTTAAATATAATAAACAAAAATAATAATCAAATGTGATCAAATATTTATGTTTCAAATACTTTTTGTGAAATTATTTACAGATTTTAATATATTATCCATTATTAAGATCTTTATAAGATGTTTATAAGGATCAAATTAGTAATTCACTAAACGATTTAATTTGTTTATTACTATTATAGTTTAATCGATTTGCGTTTCAAAAATTAATTTAGCGCGCAATTTAAAAGACTACATATAAATAGTAATAAATTCACATAAAATTAAATTTAAGCACATAAGATTCAGCTTGATCGTTAAAGGGATTTCCTTTCATGTTATGTGTTTACATATACGATCCTAGAAACTCTTTGTTTAATATCTTATTTATACTTATTTATTTATTCTTATTTATATATTACAAAAAATAATTATTAGATAGAATCAGAATTGGATGTAATTAGATACACATAAAGGAATAGCGATTAAATAACGATTGCTTGGCGTAACAATAAAGTGAAGTTTTGACGCTGGATGCGTCATTCATAAATCTCTGAAAAGCTTTCCGCGTAATCGATACGGCCCAGTTTCTCGGTCAAAGCTTGTTAGCAATTCTCCGTGATAAAGTTGCTCTAATTGGAAATTCCGTGTTAGATATCGTCGCTCCCATAAGGAAATAAATATATATATATCTATATATATTGATTCGAAAGACGTTATTATTCGAGTCGAGAAGACTCTCCACGCGATACTCGCCATCGATAGGAAGCCACCGCAAACCCGTGCTCGACGCATTCGTTTTGCTGTGTCGCGCCGCTTCATTAGTCGTTAGCTCGGAACTAACCAGTCCACTTCAGCAACTGACAACTTCGTGGAACGCAACTTAATTCCTTCACATACGTATCGCTTTCGATACTTGCTTCCGATTGTTATGACACCGATTGTACGAAACACACCGATTGGAAAAAACATTAAGAAGGCAGGCGAAAGTATTTCAAATAATGGACTTTTTTTTAATATGTTTTACATTACCGGAGAGGGATGAATGTGTACAGTAATATGTAGATTATACACTTTTACGTGTAAAATAAAATGTACAGAACGTTTAATGTGCACAAAAAAAAGAAAGCTTAATAATTTATCCTATTACAATAAAAAGTTTGTTTACCGGATTTTATTTCGAGTGACAAATTCAACAATGCCTAGCATTTAAATCTAATTTCATTTCTTCTTCATAGCAAATTGCCTGCCTGACACTTTGTCGCAGTTTTGATAAAAATTATTTGCGGTTATTAACTGTAAATTAATTTTTTATTAAAAAATGAAACGGTAAAAATTGGTAGGAAGGCAAAAAATGGTCTGCTCTCCCCCCCCCCCTAAATTGGTGATTATACGTATCATATTTAATCCGTTAATTTTATTCTTAAAATATATGTTCATAGAATTATATAATTAATACAATCAATTTTGCAAAAAAAAAGAGGAAGAAAGAGAGGCATGAATAATTCGTAAGTTATGCGAACCTACTACATAATGGTTCACAAATAAGGCTCGCTTCGAAGCTATTGATGATCCCAGAGTGAATGAAGAGTTGCTAGTCTAGTTAATCTATAACGTGGCTACCTAACAGTCACGTTACCCGTTCGAAGACCGGATAGAAGACCGTTACTTACATCGAACCCCATTTGTCGGCCTTAACGCGCCTCACGCGTCCCGCCTTTTCCTGCAGTCCTTTCTCATGATTCTAGGTACTCGTCTATCATGCGTTCGCACTGGCTCTATGACGAAGGAGAATCACCATCTCTTTGAAGTATTCTAGTCGACCGAGACCATATCCTCACACGCTATGGTCAGAACTTCTAATTACAGACTCGATGCCGATGAGATATCGATTGGATCTCTTGAAACGAGCGACCGTTGAAACAATCGCACCGAAACGTAGCACCTATCTAACTCTCGTCTAGGCTAATGACTATTATCGAAACATCTATCTCTACAAGCGATGCCGCTAATTTCGAAATGTCTTTTCCTTCAGAACCGTAAAATTAAAGATCGGAATAATAATCAATGTAAATTGTTGAGATGAAAATTAAGATAAAAATAGTTTTATAAAAAAATTCTCTTGTTCAAACGATTGATTTAAAAGCTACTTGTGCTTCAATAAAGATTCTTTTATTCACACAAGAAAATAATTATCTGAATTTCAATATTTTTAAAAATTACTTGAATGCTACTCCATTAAAGAAATCATAAAAAATGTATCAACTATATTGTAGGGAAATCTTAGATAACTAATTTACTCTGAACTTCAGGATGTACAAATCGGTGAACATAATAATTTGCAGCTTTATGGATCAGATCGTAGTATCGGAGAATCTCGCGATACGGTGAAAGCTTTTAACGTGACGAGAAGACAAAAGCTAGTACGCGAGAACGCGGATACATTAAGAGGAAGGCGAGAGAGACGAAATGCAGCCAAACGTAGAGATCTCGTTTCCTTTACCAATCTTCTCCCAGGCGCTTAAAGCTTCACGATGCTTACCGCGGAATTGGTAAGCTATAATAAACCTAGATCTGATTACCCCAGGATTGCTTGATTTGCATCAAGCTACGGTTCATTCAGAACAAGGATGTCTCGGTGCGGCGCCGCGCTGAGCCGAACCGAGCAATATCTTGAGGCGCGCCGCGACGAGATTGAGAAGCATGCGAGGGTTTCATGCATGTCATCAAGTGCTTCGCATATTCCTGGGCACACAGATGCGGGAAACTCGTTTTCATAGATCTCGTTGATGGAACAGCGACGATAATGGAAACTCCAAGCTCGCCGATTTCTAGTCGGCGAATCGCGAGGTATTTCCGCTACGTAATCGATGAACTAATCAGCGTATGGCTTTATTTAGGGACAGTGTTCACTCTGAGGACATCATTATCGGATCTACGAACTCTCTACTTATGGTCATGTGATCTCAAAGATAATCTAAGTTTGTGTACGGTGCTTATGCAAAATTTCACTTCCCTCAATGCATAATCTTTCACCTTTTCACAAGATTCCGGCTAAAAATGTAAAAGCGAGACAAAATTTGTGCAAAACTGTTCTTTATTATTTAAAGAATAAGATTCTTGAAGTGTCATAACAAAATTCGCAAAAAAAAACATAAAAATATAATAAAATTGTATCAGTTAAGGATTCCACTCCCTAAAATCTTTAGAGTGGAATTTTATATTCTAAAGAATGAGAACTCTCACTCTTAAAAATTAACAATTGAGCTACTCTTTTCAACATTGGCTCAATTATCATATTTTGTCCTTAGAATTAAATTTCACTTCAAAGATTTCAGAAAGTACACATTGACAGAATTGTCCTTTAAGACAGTAACCATAGCACGCATAATTAAGTTAAAAATCTTATGCTTTAGAAAAGAAAAATAAAAAATATTACTCAGAAGTCTTAACATTCATTTTTTCTTCCATCTTTTACAAAGATATAACTAATGTAAATTTTTAATTCTATATTTATTATACATATAATTAAATACCATTAAAAGTAAAATATTTTTAGAATTCTGAGCATCTAACATACTTAACATGTTAAGCGTCAGGTCAATCACTGGTGGCTAACAATATACTTTTCGTTCACCAGTGACGATAGAAAATTTTAACTTGTTAAGAGTGTATGCCATGACTGAATATAAATAAAAAATTGCATCATGACTGAACATAAATAATTAAATGCGTAAACAAGAAATTAAAAGAAGTAAACTCGGCGTTTAACGACATTAAAAGTTCATTATAAAAAATTTCTTATTGACAATTAACAGATTTTCTAATAAAAAAATTTAGAATATTTAGAACAATTATTAAAAGAAAGATATAAAATTACAGACAATTCATGGCAAAGAGTTAAACATTAAAATAGATAAAATGTAAATCTATTTTCTGATTCAATAAAGACAACCAAATGTTACAATGATATTGGTAAAATGCTCTTTATACTCAATATGCAATTTAATAATATCTCCTTTACATACAATTCTTGCTATTATATTCGTGAATAACATAAATGAAGCAACATAATTTTAGATGCTTATGTAAACTTTTTCACGAACATTAAATACTCTTTCTGAGTAAGTTTTTAATGTTCGTAGAAAAGCGGATCATAGTCATAACCAAGAGAAGTTTTAAGTTAATTAATTAAATTTAATTACTGAGCGAGTGGTATTCTAGAGCTTCTCCCTTCCACCATGTATGTAACTTTCACATGCACGAGACGTATATAACGTAGAACATGAAAAATTAGGAACACTCTTCATAAATTTAAAGGTGTATTCTCTTTCTCTTCTCGTAACTGCAGCAAATAAATATTGTATAACCTGCGACGAGGCCAACGGCTAAAAGAAAAAGAGCTAATCACAAAATGACCTTCATTACACGGTCAGCGTAATCCTCGTTAAATAATCCTCTCACGCTTCGAGGGATTTCAAGCGGTAACGGCAAAAAAATTCCATAGAACGAGCTGGTAATCCTAGGACGAGCCCGTAAAATCCTCGAAGAGCTTCGCGGTGGATCTTAACGCGGCGATTACGCGCCATAGATCCTTCGTCTTGGTCGAATCCTTCAACGGATCCTGACTACTTCGACACGAATGAAATTCCGATTCGACCACGTCTTTATTCGGCGTAGACTGCTAAATTACGTCAACCGTGATCTTGTAAACAGACTATTTCTATATCGAGAAAAGCTCCAAATTGCGCAACTAATGGGCTCGACAATTCACCCGGGTTGACTTCGTGAATTAACATCGACTACCGGCTTTCCTGCGCAAACGATCTTGCAAGTGGATACATCCGACCGTTCGATCGCAGAAATGTTCAGAAGGCTGATTGTTTGTCTACCTTTCCTTTCTGTCTCCTCTAAGTTCCATCCTTACCGGCAAACAATTTATAGTGCCTCTATCCAACGCGAGTATCTTGTGTTTAGAAAGATGCTATCATTAAAGGCTTCTAACTTATGATATAGTCAGAACTTCTTCCGGAATTTCAATATTATTAAAGTGGAAACTATCTGATTCTATTTAAATTATCGTAAGATTTTGAAATTTTTAATATCTTGGAGCTTTTAAAAAATAGAAATTTCAACTAACATAATAATTAAACTAAATTCTTTAAATATTATTTTCTTCAGATTTAAAAATTTTTTTAGCGTTGGATAAAAAAGATTTCAAATTCCAAATATTTCAGAGTCTTTTTTTATAATTTTCTTTTAAAAATTCAAAATGTTTCAAATGTAAGATATTAATAATTGAATAGATCGTTTTAGAGACGGTTTTTATCCTAAAAAAAAGTATTTATATTTGTAAATTTTACAAATTTGAAGCATGTCAATTCTACGAAATATCTATATTCTATAGTAATCTGTTGGTATGTTCACTGTCTCGTACAAGTTGCAGAGCGAAACTTGAGCGGTATAATAATACAGCAGGAATTCCCCCATGATATGGCTTTGCCTTGATATTTGGGTGTATGATGAGTGATCATGGCAACAGGCGTCTAGCAATGGCTGCCCAACGTGGCAAGTTTCTACTTCATCTACCACATTATGTCAGTTCTATACGCGTATCATGATTAATCGCGAATACAGGTACTAGCAGTTCATTAGAGTAATTAATTCTTCCTCATTATATCGACATGTAAATCGAATCTACGTAAAACGATAGCTTGTTTGGCTGTATTATAATTGCGACTGTACATACATAAACAATAAAAAGGCAAAATTTCAATAAAAGTAATCAAACGAGATTATCTTTAATTATGGTGAAAGGACGTGATCATTTTTAATTATTAATCATGCAATACGATACTTATTATACGATGTAAATCGATATTCATACAAATTACTGTAATGCCATATACAAAATTCATTTAATTAGTTAATTTACTTGCTATTTATAAAAAAAAATTAAACTCTATCAATAATAATTTAAATACCGATAAATAAAGATAAATAACATATTATATACAAAAATTGATTTTTTTAATTTAACTATTAACTCTCTTATTCTTTTATTCGCATTGTTTGCATTAAACCTATTGATATAAAGAGAAACTATTCTTCGTTTTCCAATCTGGGAACAAACAACAATAGGTTACAATTCATATTGCTAAGATCTGTGCAACTGACATAACTGTATTTCACTAAATAACTCAAGCGAATAAATATAAATTTGAGCATCTCAAAAAGCAATTTGCGAAACCGCAGAAGAAAGTTGAGGAAGGACAATAAACAAAAAGATAGGGGGAGTAGCAGAGATAGCAGAGGAAATGCAAATGGATACATGAATATCTGTTAGTGGTGGAATCATGGAATGCAAATTGAAGAGAGAGAAAGAGAAAGAGAGAGAGAGAGAGAGAGAGAGAGAGAGAGAGAGGAGCTTGAGAGCCGACTGGTGCATTGCAGTGGCCGGTTGAACTGATGATCGATATAGTACAGAAGGCGTCACCCCAACTTCCGCGTCGAATATACGAAGTCTTCGAGGCACGTAAAGCAGTTTTCACGTAATTGACCCCGTTTCGCGGGACTGCTTCGAAAATCCACTTAAGCACGTCGCGATCGAAAGATTAATGATAAAAGGAACGACCACTGTTCTTCTTTTCGCGACATGTACCTTGCTACATCTCTTGTTTTTAATATCTCGAGTGATGTTCTATGCCATAGTCGCAAAGAATTGCATCGCAAAAGAATTATTACATCTTCAAAGAAAAGACAAAGAGTTTATCTTATCATTAAATTGTAAGAATTTTAATGAATATCTAAGGATCAATAAATTAAAGCTCGCTGTAATTCTAATAATAAAAGAAATAAATAAATAATAAAAAATTAATAAATGTCTTATGTCAAATATTGCATAGCTCTGTTTCTTTTAAATATTATTCTAATATATGTTCTGTAATTAGAAAGCATACCTATACTCATCAAAGAAAAATAATAGTGATAGCAATTATAAAAGTTCAATTATACAAGTTTTATACATAGAATTAATATAACATAGTTGAATAAACTAATGTAAATAATTGAATTACCTTATTTTATAATTGCAATAAGCATAGTACATTAATTTTACATCTAATACAACTACAAAATCTATATAATTGTTATTTTTACAGTTATTACCGCTATCTTTTTTTCTGAGTGTAGCGATCAATTAAATAAACGCAATTTTTTGAACAAAAGAAAAATCGCTATTCTGCAATCCAGATATAACTCGCATCCACGATACACGGATAGATGAACCGATTTTGATGTCGCCATTAAAGCGGCAGAAAAACCAGCGAGCATATCGCCAACGTGAATAAAGCATCGCAGAGCGGAGAGTGCACGGTCGATGACTGGCACCACTTTCGCCAATAACCTTCTCTATTATGCATACCTGGTCTATAAAATCGAAGTATCCGCATCGTGGAAGCTTTTAGCCGCGTTCGACGTCACGTAAAGACGAAATAAAGACGAGCCATACAATTTTCCCCATCTCCATGGTCGCGCAAGCGATCTTTTTATCGGTCGTTAGGAAGGCGGCTCCTAATTAAGGTGCATCAGAAAAGTTTAGTCCGCCTTTAGAATGGACGCGTTTACTAAAACAACGATACAAATCTGCCGCGCGATCGTTTTTTATTTATTTCGAAACTCCCCGAACGCATAATGACTCCAGGCGGAAGAAAAGTTGCACCTTTTCAAGAAACAGAATTTTTACAAAGAGCCTCGCGTCCATTTGGAAAAAACACGATATTTCCTTCAACTTTTATTATGCAGTTAAATGTTCGCGGAAATATAAACTGTTTAAGAATTTGCAATTCGTTTCATTTGTCACATGTATAAAATCAAAAATTAAACTCATTAAAATAGATTGACGATGACTACCATCCGTTGTTTGCATTCATGTATGTACCTATTCGGAATACACAACAAGGACTATTCAGGATATTTCATCGTCAGGGATGTTACTGATTTTGAAATGGAAGATGCCATTAAGTATACATGTACACGTCGACCCCTCATTCGACTCCTTTCTCTTGTCAAGCATCAACCCTTCTCGCGCGAAATTTGCGGTATTGTAGAGGTGCCCTATTCGAACGCCAGACTGGGAATTTACCCGATGAGGGTGCACGGCCCGTTGAGGCCACGGATATTTTCATGCAAATGCGGATATCTCTTTTTTTGCACCAGCAACGCAGAACAATGGCGCTCGAATTCGTTCCCGCCGGAATCGCGCATCGAAATTGTTGGGATTAACGCAAAAGCGTCCCTTCGTTCTCGCGAGTATAAACACTTCCTAAACGGGAGTGACGAGGGGCGTTGATTCCTTCTCTATAGAGGATTTCGATGTAATTTCATCGGTTAACAAGATCATACACTTTGCCGAATAACCATTGATTTGGAAATCAAATCGT
>Ga0157363_1001399_pt1 | contig 20050 bp, 11 predicted proteins | sample AttsexASBM1_FD_111477 | JGI IMG/M metagenome (GOLD analysis project Ga0157363, IMG submission 111477) | Fungus gardens microbial communities from leaf cutter ant in Ribeirão Preto, State of São Paulo, Brazil - Atta sexdens ASBM1 | ecosystem: Host-associated > Fungi > Mycelium > Unclassified ... | reverse complement strand
TGTTCTTTTCAATAAAATTATTAATTTATTGCATTTATTCTTATTACACAATAAACACATTGTTACACATTGTTATGCAACATCCGAAATAATATTCATACATTTAATATTTAAACATTTATTTAAAAAACCCACTTTAAATGATTTTAAGATAGAATAGTATTTAAAATTGATATATTGTGGATTTTGATACGTCTACTATATATTTTTTATGTACATGTGTGTGTGCGTGCGTGTGTGTGTGTGTGTGTGTGTGTGTGTGTGTGTGTGTGTGTGTGTGTATTGTACACTTTTTAAATGTTTTATTCTTTTTTTAATGTTACATTCTAACGTGAATTATTTAAATTAAATCATTTAAAATAGAAGTTTTACATAATAATATTTATAACACTCATCTCACAACGATAGCCATAATAAATGTCTTATATAAATTCTTATAAAGAAACGAAATGTAAGGGAAAAAAAAACGCTTTCGTGTAACTACGATGAGGCGTGTACTACGATGTAAACGACACCGACATAAAGAGAAGCATTAATTTGCATCTGCTTTCGTACTCTACCACTTCCGAAAATTTTATTCGTTCACCGTTTAATTGTGGAGTATACGCGAAATAATAAAGTGGAAGTAAAAGGCGAGTGTGCGGAAAGAAAAGTGTGCCGGTCGGGAGCTTAATACCCGTGTAAGTAGTAGCCACTGCATTACAGTCAGATTCATTTGCATGCACTTTTACATCCTTCCGTCCTCAAAAAATATTTATCGCCCGAGGTTTCACCGTGACGCCTCGCTTATGAATTATGCATGTGAAGCACGCGCGCAGGACGTAGCTCATTCCTAGCGCAATTTCGCCATTGAAGCGTAATTTCAGCAAGCTCGGGTATTAGAGCCCCTCGAGCAGCTTTTTCGTGATAGTGCTTATGAGGGAGAACGAAAAGACGTGTCATTCGAAACGACGATGATCACCTCAATTGCGTCGAAAAGAAGAGTGTCGTGCGTATTAACTTTATGCTACATGTTCTATGTATGAGTATAAATTTTATTTCATAAGTATAACGTGAAGAAATGTTTTTTTTTTTCACCGTCAATTAGCCATGTAATCAATGATATTATTGTATCATTAATGAATAATTATCTTTTTTATTTCTTAAAAATTGTAATCAACGAATTTTTAGATTTAGAGTGAAATCGTATCTATAATCCATATATTTAAAAAAAGATAATTTCTTCCTAATACAAATATTAAAATAATATATCATTGTGTTGTTTTATATTATATATAATATACATATAATATTAGATACAGGTATTGTTATATATGTATATAGATTAATATTGTATTGCAAAATTTAAATTTATTGTATAAAATTTTTCTTTTATTTTTAATTGGAATATATATATATATATATATATATATATATATAAGAAGAATAGTCGACTAAATTTAAAAATACGTATAATTTGTCTTTCTTATAAAGAACTGATCTCTAAAATTATATTTTATCCACTGATTACTTCACAGTGCAAATTAGTAATTTATTTTCGTCGTATATAACGTTGCAAAGCTACAATATATCGGAACATTGTGTACCATTGTCAACGCCAGATTTAACGTGACCAAAATGAAATCCGAGATTACCGATCGAATAGTATGGGTTTAAGTCACCATACAAACAAACGTGGGAGATACCAGCGGGGGATATGTGGTTTATAGATAAATAGTTTATATTTAGATCGTGTGAAACTTTTGAAATATATACTAATCAAGTACAAAACTGGAACTATATAATTAATAGCGGAATTAAACCATTATAATTGATACAACGCTATAGATTAATATAATTATGTATCATATTATATACAGATAATTGTAAATAATTATGTATAACAAACTCATAATAAAGTTATCTATCATTCTCTGTTGTAAATCAAACCAAGAATGCCAATTTATAATACACGAATATTATATACATACGCATAATATAAATTATTTCAAATCATATTTCTTGACTGAAAAATAAAAGGATTTATTTTCAATTGGTAAGCTATTCAGCTCGACAGTAATATTTTTTTGTAGAAAAAATAAGGAAAATACTGTATCTTTCTAAATAAAAAAAAGAAATATCGAGCTAAATAGACTTTCTATGAAATAAGTAATCATTTTTACTGTGAATACTACAGAATACTGTAAATATAACATTATATAACGTTCTTTAAGTATAAATGCATTTTTTTAAAAGAAATTTATATTTAAGACTCACGAAACTTTCAGTAATCTTATTGCACAGGTATTTTAATAAATTGGTGGCTTCAATTATACGAAACAAATTTATCGATAGTTATATTGATAATTTCATATATAGAATTATAAATGATAATAATTTGACTAAACCAAAATCATTAATTATACATATACTTTATCTTCGAAAGATAAAGCGGTAAGACAAATTTAACATTACCAGTAGTAAACGCTGCGAATGTCGACCGACCATTCTGCAATAGAAGGCAAGCGAAAACAAAGACTGCCTCCATCCTCGATAGAAAATTAACAGTCATCCCCTTCCTCCTTCCAGCATGTAGCTGCATCACCGATATCCGACCGATTAACAAATTCGATGTCACGAGTATAAGATCCGCATTCGCATTCTATCGGTTCACCAGTCGAGTCTCTCCAGTCACTGCCAATTACTCGAGACGACACTCGTTCCGTCCCTCGGGAGTCCAGCAAGGACAAGCGTTAAAGCACTTCTCACGTTGATCCGAGGGATCCCCGGTGCAATTTTTCATCAAGAGAACTGATCTTGGGACTATGTCAGAATTTTGTAAAAGATTATGTCTCCGCGATACATCCTAGACGGCGTGTCCCAAATCGAGAGATTGCGTAAATGTCTTCACTTCTTCAAGTTAACAAGCATATCTTGTTGTATATCGAATATCGATTGTTCCAAGAAGAAAAGGAATACACGTTATATTTCTCGTTTCTTTACTCAGCAAGATCGCGAGATGTAAAGCCTCGCGAGTGTACGCGCGATATCGTACGACAAGTTACGTGAGGACCCGGTGTTCGACCTAGGCGCGGTACGAGGACAAATCCCAACAACTGCGCGCTTGGGACGCCCGGCGTCGACTGGCATTCACACAAGACCAGTAGAACCGGTCGGCGGCACACGCCGCCGTCCCGACGTCACGGCGCAGATCTCTGCCACCCCCGTACAAGACCTCTCACCCTTTCCTGAACCAGGCCAATCGGCGCTTGCGAGTCACCGCCCATCGCGTTGCGAGGGCGGCACCGCGCCCGAATTAAGATTTTCGACTTTTCTTAGTCGGGTCTACTCCCGCCAGCTATCTGTCTATTCTCCTTTTGCCCTCTCTTGCACCATGTTCTCTCGGCACCACGCATTGTCCCCTCATTTGAGAGAGCCTGTTCCCTTCTTCTTCTTCTTTTTCCTTATAAACATTGCATATGAGTTGCAACACCGACGAATTACCTTCGAAGAAAACCACACAAACCATGAATAATTTGCATGGAATAATAATTCCAAATCGTCTAATGTTATAAAAATTTTGTTCCAAATTCACGTTAATGGTGTTAACTTTTTTTTTTATTTTAATGAAATGTAGTTGATAATTAATGTTAGTTCAAACTCTGTATTGTTTGAAATATCATTTAGCCGAAATTTTTATTCTTGTTTCGCAAGAGATAGTAATTCTATTACATTTTTATATGTTATTGCTTATAATGGAATTATAATTTACTCTCTGCGCGCGTCTGCCATGAATAAATGTAACATTCATGATCGAAATCGTTTTGCCAATCCCGATTCAGATAAAATTGAAAACAGCGCTTGTGAAATATTGGTATGTTACCTTATTAACGTTAGTAGATAAATAAATATTCCATGAAAAGGCGTGATCGCACACACAAATACAACGTGACATAAATCAAAAACAACATATTATCATCAAAAAGTCACTATTTCGCATGTTAATATTATAATATTTTATAGGCATGCATATACATTTTGTTAATGTCGCGTAAGTATGTAACGGATAACGGATATTAATTTTATATTTCATTCATGTACATAAAAGAAATTTTATTTTAAATTACTTGCACAAGTACAATATGCAAACAAATGATAATTGATTAAAATAATTTTCATTAAGTAAATGCTTGTAAATAACCAAATAAGTAAATATCATTTTAAAAAACATCGCGTGTTTTAATGTTTTATATATTTTTTTTTTTTTTTCACCCGACTCGCGATTTCTAAACATAACTCTCGCAGGAAAGATTTACGCAAAATGTATAGCCCGACCTATCAAATTTCTTTTATTAAATAACAACCGTAGCGTGCAAAAACGGTATAATAGAAACATACAGTCCACGTTTACCGAAGAGCAACATCGCGGAACGAAACATACGATATACAAGACTGATGAGCACGGTTGATGGTAGAATCATGTAGGATGCGGCTGCAGCACCATTAGAATAATATCACCCATTCTTTATCAAGAAGCAAGTCGGAGATGTGCCGTGCACTCATTTCACGTGACATTTAATTTTCGTGAAAAATCACCGGTGAGTTTGCTCACACGAAATAGAGCGTAAAACTACTGGGATGAGTTTGGACATACTCTTCCAGATTTCGTAATCTCGCGTCACTCGAAAACGTCCGAATGCGATATCCCGCAAGCGGATAATATCCAAGAATAATACCGCGTGAAACGTAATCAGTGATATGAACAAACTACGTTTTTGCAACTTGATTATATCATTTTAATGAAACAATTACGTATATATGTTATAAATATTATTAATCATTAGATTATTTTTTAAAATATTTCCTTCTTTATTACATTGCGATACAAGAAATAAAACAGATACATTTGAGAATAACAAATTTAAAATGCGGAATCGCAAGAGTGCTTGTTAATGAAGTCGGTGAATTTTTATTCTTCGCGATGTCCAATGTGCATACATGTGTATATGTCTCGAACAAAAATTCGTTTGGAATGTATAAAACAAACACGTATGGAAGAAGTAATTTAAATTCAAATTTTACCGATGTTCATTTTAATGTAATTTTAATCTTGATGAAAGATTGGATTTGTGATGATAACGTTGCTAAGTAATAAGGGAAAAGTGCATTTAAAAATGTTGAATTTTTATATTAATTGGATAGACAGCATCAAGCATTAAATAATGGATATTTATAATAATTTCTATAGTATATTATTCTATAGTATAATATTCGCTATATGTATATTTATCCAAAAATATTGCATGACGTATATAATGCATATATAAATGATACATAAAAATTTATTTTTTACTACACAATATGATTTAATTTTTGACAATAATATGTAATAAATGTATAAAATCATACCGCAATAATAATATTAGCACATGACTGATACGTACTGATACGATCGATAAATAAATACTTTAATTTAAATACTTTCATTTAACTAACTCAATGTACTTTTTCCTATAGAAGAAGGCAACTATTCGAAAATTATATTAATACATATATTCAGCACAGCACCATTGATCGTACACACAGTGCGATCGCTCATTTCTATGAAAATTTCAGATTAAACATAGCAATTATATTCGGCTATAATTATATTTTGCTTTTATCGACGTTATCTTCGATTTACGTGTGAAATGGTATTTCATCACTTTACCTATAATTTTCCAGTATACAATACATTCAGTCTATGATACATTTATGTTTGATTTCAAGCAATAGAGAATGCATCGCTTTAATCAGAGCACAGTTGCATGCAATATATCTTTGTACGAAAATATGAAATGCGATATTGTACTATAAATGATATATAAGATGTTCTATCAAAATAAACTAGATAATAACTCTGAAATGCTAAAAGTTATAGAAAAAAATTATGAAACAATTAAATAATATCACATACTTTATTCTTTCTAATCCTAGTATTTATGTGCACGCATGCAACTTCAGTTGTCTCTTTTTAAATCAAATTTTTAATACATTTATTTTGATGCGCATTGTCTCTCGTCTCTTTTATATATTCATATCTTCATATTAGAGATTCTGTTTAAAAAATTGTTTTCAACTTCCAAAGAACTTTTAAATTTAAAAAGGATTTCGGAAAAAAGTGCAACTGCAACGAGCTGCAGTCATATCAACTCTTTGCGAATAAACGACCTTTAGGTCAGTGAATATGAAAAATGGTTGTACAAACCGCGAATATATATACATATAGCGGATAAAAAAAATATTTGCACATGTTCTTTTTTGAGATAATTTCATACATAGAAAAAATACATACAATGTGCTAGTTCAATTATAAGTAAAATGATTTTTATTTATACTAGTATAAAACAATAACAAATACAATTACCCTAGTAAAACATTTTGCAGTGACATCTTTCCACTTTTGCATAAAATTATTTCTCAGAAGATAATATATGACAATATTATCTTCTTTTAGCCACTGCATGAAACGCGCGAATAAAAAATGTAAGATTATGGTACTTTGATGATACATATCGCGCACGTATAAATGTTTTTATAATATTTCAAGAATATGTCGTCATCATGCGTTTAAATTTCGTGGAATTCGTGAAAAATTTTCTTAATAAACAGCCAAGAGAAACTTGCGTGGAAAGTTCGAGAATCGTGAACAAATAAAAGCAACGTAGGAGATCAAGCGGATATCCGGTGGAACGGAACGCAAAGGTCTAAAAGATGGAAGACGGAAGAGAGCGAGGCTTTCATTACCTTCATGTAAGTTTTAGGCGCGTCTGGATTGATCCGCAGACCATCTCTCTGAACGGAAAGAAGATAAACCGTCTACATCTCATCGTTATCAATTGCAAGCTAAGAAAGACCTAAGTGTTTCTGTTCTTCGAATTCATCCTTAAAATCCTGGCTTATATTTTCCCTTCACGTTTTTATCAATGTTATTAGTTATCTCATAACTTATTCCACAAATTGAGAATGACATCCTTATAGCCGGAGAAATTTTCTGTAAGAACAATTAACCGATCCTATCAGCTCGTGCTATGAGTTTGGTACTTTCATCATTAAGCGAAACTTCCACTCTTACACGAGGACCTGTGATATCTTCGTCAGTGCTACGAGATCATAAAGAGACCGTGCGAGATTGCACGGAAGATTTAACTAATAATATCTGGGTTACGAGAAATCAGAAATCTTTCATGTAAGAAAACAACTATAACGTAGTTTAGCAATCGGAAAAATAAGCTCTTAATCTCAAATGCAATTCTATAAAAAAATAATTACTGATCACAATCAAAGATTAGCTTAGAATAAAATAATCACGTAGCAATTAAATTCATCCGTATAATATAGAAACTTGCAGCATTATTGGAATAATTTATATTATATGAATCATTATTTTAGAGAAAAGAAACCTATTTTATATTACGATACATTTATAAATTATATCTCTAACTATCGAGCATTAAGCTCAAAAGCTTATGATAACTTTTACAATTTTATCTTTATATAATTGAGAATTGTTACGATTGCAAATCTATATGTTGAAAGAATTGGATATAAAAACCACGAATGGTTTGACTAGGTATTGAGAGCTCGAAGAAAAAGGAAAGAACGGAAAAAGAAAATGATGTGACAATCAGAAGCGAGTTTTTGTCCGGGACACATCTGGTCTCTTATTTTCATTTTCTCCGTCAAATGATTTCTTTTCTGCCACTAACTGAGAAACTCTGCGAACACCTTCTACGAGTACGTCACTTTTTTCTGAGTAACTTTCCTTATCAATTCGTAAGAATATAACAAAGTGATTTGCGTAACGTAAAATCTTCAATTAAGAAAAATTTTTAATTGAACAAAAAATAAAAAAAAATATTTTTAACATATTATTATTTTTGTTTTCATTCATTTTTCTCTATTTTCTCTATTTTTATCTATTTTATTCTTATTATAATCTTTTTTATATTAATATTTAATATTGATATAATATTTCGATATAAATTATTATATATAATAATTTTAAAAGAATTTATATTTCCCAGAATAGTAAATAAAATGTGTCATTAAAGTAATCATAAAGCTAAATGTGTATTTTACTGTAAAGTACATACTTAATTTACAGTTTTCACATTCGACGGTATTAAATAAATAATAATTATTTATTATATATATATACAAATTTACAACGATTAACATGCATTGAGAATTTATTTTAAAAATACTCAAATAATTAAATAATTATATCAGATACTCCTGTTAAAGCTCATTCGAAAGTTGGCATTAAATCTTAAGCTTTTATAGGACAAGTGATTCAAGTGTCACGAAATATATTTATAAACGGGAACATCCTTTCAAATACGCGCACTCGGGCGCCGTTATGCAATTCGATTCTCCCAATCGCGACGAGATTCAACGGATCAGTCTCAATTCGCAAAACATTATTATCTTCGGTCGACCAGGCCGGTTTCCTTCTGCAAACAAAACTCCGTAAGCGATAGACAATTGCAGTTTCGAGACTCCCCGGTACTCTACAGCCAATTAAGATTCAATACAATCGATGAGGGACTATTCAAACGATGAGACAATCGGAATGTAATTGCGTCGCCCCGATCTCACTGAATACCAATTCATTTTCCGAAGCCCACCACCGTGCACCTTCGTCCTTTCACTTCCACCTCCCTCCAGACCGCTTTTGTCTTGTGGAAATCTTCTTACTGAGTCCGCGAGCGCCAATTCTGAAAGTTTAAATTTCTTTTCCTCGCATCTCTTCTCTGTCAAACACCTTTTCTTCCTTAAATCCCGTGCTATCTTTTTCTCTCTTTCTTTCTCTCCCATTCTCGGTACCACGCCCTCCTATAGAGCAGACGAGCAGGATGGTAGAGGAAAAGGGGGCGAATTGTGGGTGGCCACCCTCAGGGACACGTAATTACGGCCTTATATTTCACAAATATTTCGCTAGTGTGATTAATGACGTTTCTCCCTAGTTCCGTGGTAGATAAAGTAATGTACGGAGAGCGACATAAAATCGAAATCATCGTGATGGCAACGAGTGATAATAAGAGACAAACATTACTAGCGGGACGAGACAGCGCTCTATTCCTAAACGAAGGCTAACGAAACCGAACACTCTCATAATAATCCTACATAATCCCTGAAACAATTGCATAATAATCCTATAATCTTATAATCCCTCAACAATCCTATAATAAATACACAATAAAATGTAATAAATATACGTATATAATATACATCACTGCATAAATAAGTCATAAGTATGTTATGTTATCCTAAATTCTTTCTAAAGATAGTCATGCATTATGAGATTGCAAAGCTGTCTTTCATGCTGCTTGATTAATCGCAGGATACATGAATAGATAAAATGCAAGATTGTTGGAAAAAGATGTGTCGTGCCACTTCTTTCAAAGTATTAATTCTAACATTAACTCTGATCTTCGATATATCTCATAAATCGTTCTTCAGATACCAAGAGAACTACGTCCGCATATTGCGGGAACCGCGCATAGCGGGATAATAAAATTGCCGAGCGCCTGTCCGATTTTTATCTCATCCTAAGACGCGAGGTGTCCGCGCGCTAAAAGGCTCGATATATTTTCCGAATAACTTTAAAGCAGGGCGCGCACACGATCGATGCTCACGGCTGCGCGGTTTCCGTGTGAGGCGAGGAGAAAAGACCCAGCGGGAAGTATAAGGAACAAGCGCGATCGTTTCGATCCTGGGCTTCGAGATGAGGTAATAAAATTGTTTGTTTTAACGAGATAAAAATGCAGGACTGGAAAACGTGCCTTCTAAAGTGTTGACGATGAGAATGATGCCTATCGCGCAAGCCGAGGGGGGAGGGGGAGAGAGAAGGGGGAGATACACGAGAACGACGTAGCCCCAGAAACAGAGATAGAGCACGGCGCGAGAGGACCATTCGCCAACACACAACTGATGTTTGTTGTATCGGGGCAGGATGGGAAAAGTCAGATCACGAATAAAACAAAACGCAACTGAGCATCGTCAAAAATAGACAGAGAGAGAGAGAGAGAGAGAGAGAGAGAGAAACAGGTAACCCGGCAAACGTGAAAGGAGGGGTTGCGAGGGAAAAAGGGCGCGAGGAACAAAATGTTCCTCCCGGTTTTGCAGGGACAGCGCGCGCTATCGACGCATCAACGCGTTTTGAGCTTTTGAGCTTGGAGCTTTTAAAATCTGTCACCGACACACATTAACCGTTACGCACTTCGAGCTCGGTTGCACAATGCGCGAGCGCAGGTTGCGAGTGCACTGCTTGTTTTCGAGTCGTTGTACCGAATGCAAACGAATGTATGTAGGTACGTATCGTCCCGGTTATCGACACGCGTTGTTCCCGTTGGACGCCCTACGTTCGCGGAGGTAGAACGAATTTGTTGCGCACATGTTGCTCCTTTAAAATTGATCCGACTGTTGGCAGTCCAGAAAAAAAATATGGAAAATACTGAGAATGACTGACAGTTCGAAAATAAAGAAATTACGTTTGATGATTTGTATTTCCTTTTCAAAAAAATGATGTTCTTTTTACCTAAGTCATCTTCTCTCGTTGAATTTCAATCGAAACAAGAATGACTTTCTAAGAGAAAAATTCGTTTTTTCTTGAAAATAACGTTTGAGTTTTCTTCTTTCATCTCAGATAACTATCTAAACAATATGCATATCTAAGATATCTTATACCCTTTTTAATTCTATACTAATTATAAGAAAAAAATAGTTTGGCTGGGTTAAATAGTAATTCTGGTGAAAAATGAAAGAATCAGAATTTTCTGGTTAAATCTACTAGAATCCTAGTTGAGATAACTAGAATTCTGATTGATATAATTACTCTTGTAAAAAAAAATAAGAATTTTAGTAGATTTTATCAGAAATATCGCATCAACCAGATTCGGTTATCTCAACTAGAATTCTAATAAATTTAACAAAAAGATTCTGATTCGTTCGTTTTCAACCAAAAATATTTTTCAGTGTAAAAATGAGAAAAAATGAAGAGTAACTTAAACTGAGAATTAAAATTCATCAACAGTGATGGAAACAGGTATTAAAAACATAAAAAAGTTACGTTATACGTTTTTTAAACATGCATGTCGAAAAGACATCTAAAAGACATAATGAAGATGTCCTGTGGACGTACATATTATCTGGATACGTTCCTAAAATTCTTTAGTTTTTATTAGATTTTTTTTCAGACCTTAATGAAATGCTAAAATGATTTTTCATCATTCAAGGTCATGAAGTGTAATGAAAATCGGGCGATATTCCAGCAGGGGTATCACTGAGTATAATTTGCGCCGAAGTGTACGGCCTCTATAGCTTTTTACGCGGCACGATTTATGAAGACTTCAGCACGATGGGTGGCGACTGGGCGCGAAGCGGCCCTCAAAATTGATTAATGAACGAGGCAGCCGATCGATTCGATTAAACCAGTGTAAACGAAAGGGGCGACCGATAAATATCTGCCGATATAAACGTCGACGTTGCGTCGTGACTTTTCCATAAATCAAAACCTGGCCGCGTATGTGCCGCGTAAACGTGCCAACGTGCCCAACAATAACAATCCCTGTAGCTAGATCGGGTACAACCACGATAATTGACGTGTACGCGTAACACAATCGTTGAAAAAAAAAAAAAAAAGATCGTCGCTTGCGTATCGCATGTTATTACGTCCTATAATATTAAGCGTCGTCTAATTAACCATAAATTACAAAGGCCGTCACTCGTCAAAAATAAATACTTCTGGAATATAACATGAACGAAATAATTGTATATTAAATCACTTGCATAAAATTGAGAAATTCATCATTAATGTCTATCGTTAACCTAATAGTTAATTAATAATTATATAACGCGTGAAGAGTGAATAAAATCGAAATAATTTGCGCGATAGTGATTTTATAGCTGATATGCTTTATTTGAAAGTTATAATCTCATAAATTGCGCGCTTAAATATTGGTATAGATTCAAGAAAAGTAAGTAATCGCGCAATACGTGCAATTTTCTTAACGTAAAATATTCGCATAACTCGGAGATAAATGATATATACATGCGTATAAGGAGTTATACATCCATTTATATATACATGTACAACAGACATTCTATATAGAACGAATAAGTGAGTGAACAAGAGGAAGAAAGAAAAAGAGAGAGAGGATATGCGAGTATATCTGCGTAGTAAGGCTGCCACTGACAGCCCTGTCTTCACAGGCAAATTTCACTTTTTGTCAACGAACGGATCGTTTGAAAGGAACGAATATTGGATTCGGTTATTACTTCTTCGACCTTCGTCCGATTCTATACCTCTTCGCGATCTATCTCCGCGTAACAAACTATACTGCACAAAATCGATATTCCGCGATCGCGTATACATATATACATAAAATCATTTCCTTTATCACGAGAAATATTTATAATATAAACTTATCATATTTTAAATTTATAATAAAAATCCTTGATATAAATATATATTATATTCCTAAAAAAAAAATATTATTCTACAAAAAGAATGGTTTTGCTAAAGTATATAAAAATTTAACTAGATATAGATCTGAAAATTATTTTGTTGGACCATCAAAATAATTGTGTAGGAACGGTCGAGCTGGTTGCTAAAATGTCAAAACTGTTTGCAGCATCATCATACTCGAATTTCCTGCATAATTATTTTGATGGTTCAACAAAATTATTTTCAAATCTATATTTATCAAAATTTTTAGATTTTTTTAGCAAAATCGTTTTTTTCATAATAAATAAAAAAATGTGAGAGTCATTATTGAGAGAACAATCTTCTTTCAAATAACGAAAAAAAACGGAGCATAAGTTAAAATTTAATAAAAAAAAATCAATAGTACGAAATATTGCACGCCATAACAATACACTCCGTAAATTTTTCGATACAGAAGATATATATATATATATAATAAAGCAGAAATGCGAAACGTAGAAAAAGAAAGTGGAAAATATGTTAACTATGATGGTATATGGCTATTTATTTCGGTGCGCGTAACTCGATTAATTACATTTTGTTATTTATTGAAAAATACACAGATGGCCGATGTAATTGTGAATCGTATGTATAAAGCATAAGTTTATTCATTTGTCGACTTTAATATGTAACGCGCGATATAATGCACTATGTTATAAATTTTCGCTACAATTATGTTTACGTTAACAGCGTGTAGTCGAAAAGAGCACGAATAGAGCGTGACATAGGTATATGAGTTTTGTAATGGAATTTAGTTGAGTTTATTACACGCAGCTCGCCGGGTTGTTTCAAAATCAGTGTCTATTAATATGACTGCACATACAGTATCGTGTTGAATTTCAAAACAAATATTCTCGCCCAATGCAACATGTGATTTAACAATTTCTCGCCCACTAATCTGATCTGCTTATTTGAAAACAGTCATTTATTAAATTTAATTAAACTCATTAATGTGAACAATAAAAGATTATTGTAAAAGCTAAATTATAATAGTTAATTTCTCATAATTTATTACAATGAATATTTTATAATGTTTGATGAAGAAGGGGAACTATATTATATATCTATAAAATATATCTATCTATGCTACACAAAAAAATTATTCAACAACTAAAATTATTTTAACAACTGCCACTTTATTCTTGTATACCAAAGAAATAAGTAGAGGAAAGATTCATTACATTTATAGCAATCTGGTTAAAACAAGTAGAACCAGTTAAATTCCATTATTATTCTTGATAAATTGCCAATTCCGTTCGGGCCGCACCTTTCGAAATTTCATGATTGATACCAGACTTCGAAAAAAAGGAAAAAAATGAAAAAAACGCAATGATGTGAGACGAAAACAGATTAGCTAATATCATAACGGAGTTCCTTACTTTATTACCATCACGAGATAAATGGTACGATAAGCAGGTTGAGGTTGAAAGAAGAAAGAATGTAGTTTCTTTGGTGATTTATTATAGGAACTTATAGTGTTATGTGATGTAATGTAGCTTATTAAATATATTAATTAATTATGTTGTTCAAATTGCAAGCTTCGATTCTTCCTTTCTCCTTCTCCTCCACATCATCGATGAAATTGTAGTATACTCTACACTCAAATAAGGATACTGAGATCTAACGTAGATCAACATCGACTAATCTCAAATTACAATCCGTCTATTAAAAATAATTGAGCTTAGATTAAATATAGCTTAATCGTAAGCTTAATTGTCGTAAAATATTGATTTGATTTTGGAAGTGTCTACACGAAAAAACGGTTTTGAAGTATATAAAAATTTCATTAGATCTAATAATAAATTTTGTACCACTAATGTATTAAACAATTATGTAGAACGTTCAAACTGGTTGATAGAATATTAAAACTTTTTATAGCATTGCTCATCATATTTGAACTCCTTACAAAGTTATTTTTAAATCTGTATCATATATATATATATATATATATATCTAAATTTTTAGATTTAGATTTACTTTAACAAAATCGCTTTTTCCGTGTAAATTAAGAAATGTTATCAAAAAGATCTTTACAAATTCGAATTAAATATCTATAACATCTTTTAAGTTCTTATCACTTTCGATTAAGTTAATTTGACACGTACATTGTACTCTATAATGTTTACACATTAACAATAATTCTAAGAGTGCTACAAAAAAACTATCTACAAAAATCTACTGTTTTTCTCTCAATAGAAATTATATAATGTCGCATAATATGGCGTGCACTGTCATCCCGTTCATCTCATCGTTACCACTTCTAAGCGGACAACAGCGGAATTGTCCGGAATCGACAACGGTATACAAGAAACTCCATCATTTTAATGTTAGTTCGACGACGCGTTATGACGACGGGACGGTCAACAACCACGTGGGAGTGAGGCAGTAGGAGTAGCGAAAGGTATGTAGGTGGTGAATAGTCGAAGTAGCATAAGGGAGAGTCAAAGGGAGGGACGGTTCGACGGCAGAGCGGCAGCGAGGTGTTAGTTTCCTGGTCGGATATTAGCTGTCACACGGCTCACTGGACAGGACACACCAGACGTATACACAGAGAGGACACGGTGTAAAGGTAGCACCAACGCTCTAAGTACGCCGGACAAGTCCGGCATTGGAAGCTTGCCACATTTATGTATAGAAAAATCTGATCGCGTGCGCCGACGAGAAATCGGATCACTCGTGGCATTTCGACGGGGTTTTCTTGCAGATGATATAAACCGGGAGCCTATCGCCGAGTTACCGTCCTTTCCACGTCGCACATTCCCGCGTTCTCATTCCTTCTTACGGAAGAGAAAATGAATCTGCAAGAATGTCAGATTGATCGGCTGATATAAGCAAGAAACTTCACCAAAACATGCTGAGATACCCGAGACATAAATAACAACGGGGGATACGTAGTCTCGTCGTAACATTCTTTCCTGAAGCTTTTCTCTTACGGACATTCTCATCGACGCGATTATCTCGCTAGAGATTTCGCTGTTACATCACATGTCTGACGCCAATAAGGGATTATACAATAATCGATTTCGTGGTCAACTTGAAATGATGAAGATTGTGAAACTATATATCGACATCTTCCAGATTTGGTATTTTGTATATAATAAACTATGAAATCTATTTAATATCTATTTAATATTTTTTTATTATTGGATCATTTTATAATTACTTTATATAATTTTTTCGTATACTTTCTATAATCTATCATTTTTAACGTACAGTCATTGGTAATAGATTATAATTTAATTATATCAATGAATTCATAATTAATATTTGCATGACGATCCATTCCGCTGTAATTGGCAATCAGTTTTCCGGAATTAGCGGACGGTCGATATTCCATGGTAGAGAGAGGTACAAAGCGCCGATTTTCTTTACACATTAAATCGTAATGAATGTCATTTCCATTCTGAAAATGGAACATATCGAGTTTTTACTTCCACTGACTTATATCACCGTTTCATTCGACGTTGCTCTCACATAAACATATTAATTATTCGAAAAACGCTGAAAGAGGCAATTTGTCCTCTGTCGTGTAATTGCGATACAATTTATAATGGGGATCGATGGCGAACACAAGCGAGAGCCATAAGCCAAGTAGCCATGTTGCACCCCCAACTCTCTCGCTCGCAAAGCAAGCAACTGAAGCAAGCAAGCAAGCAAGCAAGCAAGCAAGCAAGCAAGCAAGCAAGCAGCGCTCAAAGTGTCTTCCAATTTAACGGGCGGCCGGGATGGCTTGATGAGCGCGTATCCAGAGTATCGCTGATCCGCTACCGAATATCTCCATATACGTGTAAACCTGTGGCCTATGTTGTAGTCAAGGTGCGGCATACGTGATGCAATGCAGCCCAGATCGTCACCGGAATACCAAACTACCAGCCCTTTCCTCCCTCTTCCCCATAGCCTTTACCATCCATACTCGGCGCACGAAATCGTCGTCTTCCTCACCCATCCTTTCCTCCCCTTTCCCGCCTTGCGACGAAGGAAGGCGCGTCCAAACGGAGCTCTCACATCATTCTCATGTTGAGGCGCGTGCGTGTATCTACTCATCCCCCCGTATACACGTCGTACGCTTATGTACAGCGAAACTTATTGCCGCTCGCACACGGGAGTTTACATCCTGAATTTACAAAATGCAACTTCAATATCAATACTAGAATCTAGAGTCGCGTCACGCTTTCTACGGAATTACAGGTTTTACAGTTCCTGTTTTTTTTTCTTCCCTCAGGGAGAGGAAGGGGGGAGGGGGGGGAAGAGAGACTGACCCGAGAAGCTTGACACATATTCTCGTTTTGAGTTCGGGATAAATTTCTGCTACTACTCCGTGAATATACACTATGTCTTGAAATGCGAGAATGAGATTTAGAATCAGATACCTCCATGACCTCGGAGTTGACTGTGTTAAATCCGTCTCTATTCCATTTTGGCCTCGACGTACGCAAATATAGTTATATGCATATGCGGCACAAATACAGATTACGTAACGTTAACGTAACGAAAGCAGCTACTTAGAACGAAAAGCGGCTATGCGTAAGTGCTTAGAGTACAGTATTATGATAAGATTCTCTGCTTGTCGAAAGAGGATCACGATGAGATTTGATAATACCTTACCGTAAAATCGTGTCTGACATATGCATTTGCTTAATCCATTATTTATCATAGAAATTCATCATTTTTGACCTGACATGATCCGATTATTAAAATCAGTAATATGATTCAATCAGAATATGATATTTATCAAATAACAATATCTTAATACAGAATAGGAGCGTGTTTCATCTGAAAGGAGTAAAATATCTTATAATGCGCGCGTTATAATTGAAGATACACGGAAAGTTTACTGAAGTATTTAAAAATTTAACTAGATACACACAGATTTGAAAATAATTTTACTTGAACCAAGATATTTATATAGAACGTTTAATTAGTTAAATTAGTGGCTGAAATGTTAAAACTTTTTGCATCATTAATGTTTAAGCTTCTACATAATTATTTTGTCCAACAAAATTATTTTCAGATATATCTAGCTAAATTTTTAAGGACTTTAACAAATAATTCTTTCATTATAGGAATTAGAAAAATTTTTATTTTGTAGGAAAGAATTTTGAAAATCATATAAAATCGAGAAGAGAAGCAAATTAAAATGGATGGAATAATAAATTTTACAGACAAAAATGTTATTTTAATCTTTTAGAAAGAGCAGTAATTGCTTTTACAATAATTGCTTAACGGTAACCCGTAACGGCGTTGCAGACATTACAGCGGCAAACCATTGAACCTCTGACATTCGTGAATATGTTCCTGATTATCTGGAATGTCATTGATTATCTGGCAGGTCGCCATTATACTGGTAGAAGTAATACTTCTACTGGTGTTTCTCGCAGACTGCTTTCATATAATTCTAGAGGAAGAAATCCAATAAGATCAGATTTACAAAGCTCTCTAATACGAAATAAAGACACACTTTTCCACTTTTGCGAATCGTTCTCTGTTTTAAAATGATTATCAGGAACTTTCCTTTATAACTTTGTTTTCATATTATTCCAGAATACTCTATATTCTAAATTGTATTATCGTATCGTTATTCTTTTCAAATACCTTTTCCATCTTACTGTCTGCACATATCTTGTGCCAAGTTTTATCCTTTTTATTTGTGCCTTTCGTATTGTCCACCGGTTTTCTTTATTAATGAATAAGATAACGTCGTTTCTCCTCAGAATGATTTAATTTTTGTCTCAATTCGCCGTCATGAAGACCTAAAAGAATTACGGTTTGTCGCGTTTAAAAGAAAGCTGAGTCCTCAAAATCGTTTCGGGATTGGATATCATCGAGTAGAGTCACGAATGTCCCGCATCGTCCGATCCGAATTTTTGAAGGACGAAAAGATGAGATTTTGCCAACTCGACGAAATCTATGTCTCGACAAGAAATGTCAGAATTACTCGCTCTAGGATTGGTTATTGCTGTGCACTGACAGGGATATTTACCAGAGCACGCGTGGCCCACATTTGAATGCATCCGCATCGAGCACATTTGAGTCTGCTGTTAATTAAGTTACTGACACGAGACTGCCTGTTCCTAAACTATTATCAGTAACTGTTATCAGTTAATAACGTGCATAGTCCACAAAACTTTAATCTAAACATCTCAAAGCATTCTGTCTGTGTATGTATTATATGTTGTAATTCGAGCGAATTTGAAAATAAAATTTCCGAAAATTTGAACCCCTAAGAATGAGCTAACAGAGAGAATGCGAAAGAATTTGTTTTTCGTGTTTGTACGCACATTATTTTCATTCCGTGCATTCTCATCGATCTGTCGCATCGTCCAGCGTGCTGATCGAAAGGATCAGCGCGCTCGGATTTTTACAGAAATAAATGAACTTCGGTTGGAGGACGTGCTGACAGAGGCGTTGCCACCGCCGTGGGTTAGCGTTAGCAGAGTGAAACGGGTCTAAAATACACGAGCGTACGAGAACGTTGCGGATATAAGCAAGCCGTAACGGTTACCAACCTACCCGTTCAGGGGCTACCTATCTATCCTACATACCAAAGAGAGAAAGAGAGGGAGAGCTCCACGGTCTGGAGTAAGGGATGGTCGGCGGTGAGCTCGAAGGTTGCAGAGATGACTACGGGGTTGGGGTTGGACGTGATCTTTCATAGCTGCTTGATTGGCCCAGCACGCGAGCAAATGTATTGTCCTGGCTGCGAACGTCGACGGCTCGTCTCGAGATGGCAAAATATTTAAGGCCACGTTAAACTGGCAACAATAAAAGGAGACACGTTGATGAAATCAAGATCGCAGGAAAGTTGTGCGCCAAGCCGTCCCTGCACGTTCACGCTTTGCTCGAGAGAAGCGCCACGGAGGAGATCGGAAGGCAAAAAAGGAGACGGCTAGAACAGCCGAGTTAGCTTCCATGTCGTTATGTCCAATAACTAATAAGGCAATGTAGAGATAAGGCGATGCCGTAATTGTTGCAAAATTGCGTTGGACGTGGATCAAATAGCCTATGTGAAAAACATGTACAAAAGCTAGTTGCTGTAATGTAAGCTCGTACAGAAAATTTATATCCTTAAAAAGATCAAGAAGCAAATTGTAGTGACAATAATTATAAATATCGTAACTATACGGAAAGAATGATTTTACTGAAATATATATAAAAATATGTAAAAATTTAGATATAGATTTGAAAATAATTTTGTTGAATCTTCAAATTAATTAATTAATTACGTAGTAAACTCAAGCATGATGAACAACGCTGCAAAAAATTTCTAGCAACCAATTTGAGCGTTCCACATAATTATTTTGAGAATCCAACAAAATTATTTTCAGGTCTGTACCTGTAACAACCAAATTTTAGATATTTTAACAAAATTATCCTTTCCAATGTACAATTACGATAAATTACAAATGTCCACACATAATTACTGTTACCAGATTTAAATACTACCTTAATTTATATATTTAATATTTAAATAGACATACTATTGTGTGTTTGTATGTGTGTGTGTGTGTGTGTGTGTGTGTGGTGTGTGTGTGTGTGTGTGTG
>Ga0157363_1001398_pt1 | contig 20052 bp, 15 predicted proteins | sample AttsexASBM1_FD_111477 | JGI IMG/M metagenome (GOLD analysis project Ga0157363, IMG submission 111477) | Fungus gardens microbial communities from leaf cutter ant in Ribeirão Preto, State of São Paulo, Brazil - Atta sexdens ASBM1 | ecosystem: Host-associated > Fungi > Mycelium > Unclassified ... | reverse complement strand
TTTCTCTTTGTGTGTGTGTGTTTGTGTGTGTGTGTGTGTGTGTGTGTGTGTGTGTGTGTGTGTGTGTGTGTGTGTGTGTGTGTGTGTGTGTGTGTGTGTGTGTGTACATATATATATTTATGTAGGTTCGTACATAGGGTGCGCAGTTTGTACACAATATTATATAAATTACATTTCGAGCGCTAACATATTGACAGACATAATATATTATATGATCATCATGATAATAAATTTTGTTAACACATGATATCTAGCACTTTCAAAAATGATATTTAACACTTTTAACATTCTCTCATATATTTCCAAAAAACTTTTCAAACTAATTAAATATTAGATATTAGAAGTTACATAAAATTAAAAATATTAAACGCGATAGATAGATATACCTTGTATATTCGCGTGATATACAATTCAGTGTCGTTAAATCATATTTCTCCATCGTCTCTGCCATCGCATAAATATAGCGCATAGCGCGATCACAATGGGGAATTTGACTGCTTTTGATTTGAAGAGAAACAATGGAGGCAGACACTACTTACTTGTGCTGTTATTTCACCGACGCTTCTGACTATAATATTCGTAGGTGATTGCATACGTTCGCGAGGACGAGGACGGAGCTCGTTGCACTTTTATCGCTGGCGTAATCTGTCGGAATGGAGGTGCGAACGTTCTGGTTAACAGACATGGGCTTTATATGCTCGTCAGAGATGAATTTGCTATTAACCTCCGACTTATTGTAACGCGAGGATCTAACGTTATCAAATCGGAAAATATTGATATGGCTTTCCATCTGTCAAATCAAATTGCTTCGTTTAATAGAATTTTATAATTAGAGTATTAATTTTTTTTGTCATATAATATTACATGTATAACTCTTTGTATGTATGAATTGCAATTTACAACTTGTTTAGTACGTCTCTGAGATATCATAAATTATGAAACATTATTGATTGCTTGTCATATGAAAGATAATTTGCGTCGTATTCGCCTCGCATCACTGTTTTTAAGAGATCCAGCCAAATCGGCTTTACCGATCGCGACGACGGAATCTACGTCGCTCTTTGTGCTGGGCTCGGCGCCGACGCGTGACACAAGAAAGAGTGAACGAGAAAGAGTGAAAGAGACGGAGAGCAAGAGAGATGGGGTAGGAGTGGGAGGCCATTACGTAGACGTAATTCAAAAGCGGGAACGTATGCTTCATTTATTAAAGAGATTGCCTCGAAAGATTGCTGTTTCGCGCATGGCTACGTCTCCTGGCGCTGCCTTGCTTCCCTTCAGCCACGGTCGCTGGCTCCTACGCAGCCGTCATCATTATTGTGCCAGTGCCGCTGCAGCAGGCATTCGAATTACGGCGCGTTTATATTCAATTTGTTTCTAGAAATTACAATTTGTTGGGAATTGGCGCGGCAGACGACGCCAAGAAGCTGCGAGCTGCCCTCCTTTTCGCGCACCTTCAAGCCCTCGGCGATCGTTGCTTGCCTGAGTGGTTGAGTCATCTATGTGCCATTCGATTCAGCAGTTCGAAATCTATTTTATGCTAGACAAAGTAGATTTTGAACTGTTCACGAATATTATCGTATTAAACTATATTTAATAATACATGTTCCACACAAGAACTTGTATCATTAAAATATATTTTTGCGCCATGCCGCTCATCAACGAATTAATCTTTTAAAGAGATTGGAATTTGACAAATAATAGTTTAGGTGTATAACGTTTTTTTATGCCTTCATCTATTATTTTAATTAAATAAAACAATTAATTTGCAAGTGCGAAACAAATGATTTGGCTTGTAATCATGATTACAAACATCTTATTGATAACTAACTTAGCTAATAATTAACTTAGCTTTTACAAGAGACCGTGTAATTTCTTAAGTGATGGATTTTTTAAATGATTTGAATTTATTTATACAAACGATTGCTTCGTAATATCTGATATGATCTGTATTCTGAAAATACAATTATATTGAAAAGACGGATTTCACTCTAATTATATTTAAATTGAAGTAAATTGAAGTAAATTAAATAAAGCAAAGTTAAATTTAACGTTTTTCTATTTGATATGAATTATACTTACATAAACTTACATAAACGCGAGTATCATTCTCTTATATTCTCACCTAGTCTAAGACTCTAAGACACTCGGCAGCAATAGAAAAGTTGATTCGAGGGTTGCCCGTCGAAGAACACTCGGATGATATATGGAGACAATATGGTCTCATATTTCTATCGCTGTCGCGGGAGGATTAAGCTTATACTCTTTCGCGACCGAATATCTTCGGCAGTTGTCACATACTCTACTACCAGCGCCCTACAGAAATCCCCGCTTCCGCCCGTTCTTTCTGCTTGCATCCTCTTGTATTCTTGGCAGCGATGAACAAAAAGGAAAGTGGTGAGTAATAAATAACGGTACTGATTCCAGCCTATAATGTTCACCTCTATTTATGTATATAAATAGATTTTTCTATTATAGTTTTATTACAATTGAAGCGGAGATCGAATTGCAATTGTATAATTTCACGAAGAGATAGATATGGGGATGAAAAAATCTTTTTAGGTTTCTTGCAAAAATTTTCTTATTTATTTCTTGCAGAATGTATAGATAACAATGATGCAACACAGTGCGACAAAGTCTCACGATAACGTTTCTTTCTTTGTTGTATTTCTTTTTGGGACAGAGAATATGAACGAGAAACACAAGAGAAGGCGAACGAAGAGAGAGATGGCTTTTTGTATCAATGTACAGTTACCCTCATTCTCTGGTCTCTGTTTCTCTTCTTTAGTGCTGTATCTCGCAATCATCTCGTCCTTGTCTACACTTACTCGTCAGCTGGTAGACGGCTATTAATGGTAGGGTAAAAGCTATTGGAAGCTCGCGGGAATCTTTGAAAGGGTGCATTTGACGATTTCGATGGCACTATGTCCGCGCACTTCGCTCACAAACCTTCTCCCATCTCTCGACTGCATCCACATATTTTTATCGCGATTATATATTCGCGTACTTTTAATCATATTTTCAATTTTATCGCAAATTTTATTGAAACATGCATATTAATATCTCTGGCTACAAACAATGTAATATATGATTAAACTTTAAATATAATTCGTCTGAAGCGCCATTTTACAACTATGTTTGGAACAAAAAATAATTTATTTGTTTTATTTTTACTTGCAGGCGACCGGCTACTGTTACCACACCGATTTACGATTGTCTGATATTAGGTGAGTAAGTATAACGGTGTAAGCCACGTGATGTTATTTTTATTACGTATCGTCAATCGCGTCGATTACGCAATGAACTCATAGCTAACCGACGATGATGTATGCCTGATAATTGCCGATTTCAATCTACTGAAACAGCCTGCTAATAAATAATTTAATACGACGAGTTTTCGTGCATCGGTGATTTCGAGCGATGCACGGTCGGTCGGTCGGTCGGTTGCATGCCGTGCATTGATAGGTACAATGCGACGTGATTGTACCAATCATGCGATATTATAATCAATAATACACGCTATTAAACCTTAACTATGTACGACTGCTACCGCTGCTACTAATACAGGCTATGCACCACAGTGCCATTAAGGCTGCAACGGTTCTCATCTTGTTGTTCGAAGTTATCACGAAGAAGTCCGTCGTCGGTTTCAACGAGCAACGGAAACGATGCTTTAAATGTTCAATCTTTAAGGTAACGGTATGACGCGAGATCCGAAAGGGTTTAAAATTATCGTGACGCATAAGGTCATCTGGTCGAATCGAAATAAGACGTAACAGTGAGAGCCTCTGGGTAAGATCAAGTAAATAGAAACAGGCAGTGCCAGTCAGTGCTCGGGGGGAACGCAGCATGAGACCTTTGAACGTCCGCACTGTCTTTGCGTTTCTGTGGATCGTAGAGCACAGAGGATCAATGAAACACCGCGGTAGTATAAGCGTCACGCGCAACTGGATACCAAGTCAATCGATCACGGCGATATGCGTTTGATTAACGTATTATAAAAGATCGTTCGCGCAACACGCGACTAGTTTTATCCGTAGGGTTACTCTTTCGCAAGGCTAATGAGACGAATTTAACGTGGAACTCTAATCGGCAGATACTAATTATTTTTAATACGATACGTCTGGCGAATGTTGCATTATAGATAAATTCGCGGGTTCAAATTCGCGAGCGGCGAAACGCTTTTAATACCAGAGGAGCGTCACGGTTCTGGTTTCGTGCCGAGAAACGAAAACTCTCTTCAATTATTTGTCTTCCTCACTTCCGCGCAACGGGAAGTTTTCCCAATGGCTCTCCAGGTTAATACTTCCGAGGGACTTAATACTCTTTGTACCTATTTATGACTGCGAGACGGAATCGCGGGTACGTAATCTTCCATTATAATTGACCTTTCCGCCGTTACTCGTTGTTCCGCGAGTATTAGGTGTGGGTAGGATAGGGAAGAAGCCCAAGACCTTGTCGTAGGCGAGGGGGTCGTTGCCGAGCAGGAGAAGAGAAGTCAGCCAGAGAATCGCACCCTCCCATCGTCCTCCTCGCGGGTGCACCGCCGCGCCGGAGTACGGCGTCGGTCGGTATTTATTTTACAAAACGTTTCTTCCTCACTCTTCCGGCCGCGCCCGACTTAATTTACCACCCGAGGTATTAATTATAAAAAAGTCGTAACTAAATGCCCAGCAGGACGGAGTTACGCGCCCGCGCCGGTCCGCGCGGACGCGGCTTTAATTTTCCTATTTGTCGGGGAAGTTAGCGTCTGAGCGAGCGCGGAAATCATTAGCGAAGTAAAAACCGGCTCCCACGCGACTTCACCAATACCAAAGCGACGGTGGGGTGGCTATCCTCCCTTTCGCCCTCCACGCTTATAAGGCGCGATGTCGTTACGCTTTACCTCGTGAAATTCAATTTGGGATTCTCCGCTCAATGCGGAGATAAAACCGCGTTACGTGCGTCGTTGGAAAGTCGCGCGCGAAGTGGGGCCGTCAATTAATATGCGCGACGACCCAACTTCTTTCTGATACAGTCCCTTCGTCGCGAAGAAACACTTTGCCAAGTAATAAAATAAAATATGAACTTACTTATGCTGTTAAGCGATCGCACAAGTTAAAGGTATTAATGATATATAATTATATATGTGAGATTGTTTAATGTATTGTACAATCGACGCGATTGTAAAATACAGGTTTTCGTTAACTGTAACTGTACTGTTTTTAAATGATACTGCATGATAATAACTGTAATTAGAATGAGAGTTGTGTCGCTTCTCGTTGACGAATCTTCTTCAAGGCAGAGGGGCCGAAGGATAGATTGGAAAGAGCGAGACGAAGATCCAAATGCGACGACGAGAGGCTGCGCGTCGCTTCTTGTGCCTCGTAAATAAATAATTAGAATCTCCCTTCAACGTCTGCAATACGTTTCTTTTTTTCTTTCTTTACGCTCCCTGCGCGAATTCGTCTTCCCGGACGGTGAATGGCAGTGATTGGCAGTTAATGACGATGCTTCACGGACTGTCCTCCACACCTCCGATATCCACTTTCCGCCAGAACGAGTGTCCCTCGTAATTTCTATCGGCCGTGATTTTTCTAGAGGACATCGCTTTCCGAGACACGACCAATTTCTCCCGAGACTGTCGACGAAAAATCCGTCGACACTGTAGAATTGCGTTAGTCTGCAAAAAAATTGCATTTACGATTATTTATCTTGTTAATGAATTACTTATGTGCTTTTGTTCTTTAGCCTATTAATCTGCACATTTCATTACGAATACTTAACGAATTTTGTAAGAAATAATGAATGTGTTTTGAAATTTTATTTAATAATCACAAATATCTATACTATATTAGATATACTATATTAGATCGCAGCTTATTTGCAGTTTTAGTGTATAACAGACTCGTGCCCAACAGAATTTCCAGTTTCAGCTATTTTACTCTTAAAAATATTAAAATATCGATGTCAATATATTAATGTATAGATGTAAGTCGTATTATAATCTTGTAATATGGAAATCATATTTACACTAACACATACTATCACCGTCATTTTCTTAAGGTTAAGATAATTGAAACGAAAAATCCTGCTGGACACAGTTCTTTGACCATTGTTAGCAATCTAGTAGTATAGATCTAATAATAATAAAATATTAATAATAATAAAATATTAAAATTCCTATCAGATATATTCGTGAACCTTATTTATTTAATATTTTACATTACTACTAATATAACTACGACATTTGATATTAATTATTGTATATTCTAATTCAACTTATTCATATAAAAAAAAACAAAAATTATAAATTTCAAATTAACATTGATGCAATTGTAAGACACCTCGACTCTTCTGAATTTCGAATATCCTGATATGGCTTGTAATTTAAATATATCAATCTCAACCCCTTGGAGGACTTAAATTTTGTTGTCAGTAATACGCGACAATCGCAACTTCTTGTACATAATAGACAATTGTAGACGCTCGCAGCACGTTGCAACAGTTGTATTCCTCGATCACTCAGGGAATAAAATACAATATAAATCGTGAATTGTGTTTGGCAGGCCGTCGGGAGCCGTCGATGAACGGTACAGCAGCAGCCTATTTACTCGGATAACGATGCTCCGGTTCACGTCGAATTGGCTCTCCCTGGTCTCCACGTGCGCATCTCCACTCGCTTCTCCTCGTTCTATTCCTCTCTTCTTCTCCGTCCATCCTCGCGACCCCATTGTTTCACCATAAAAATGTCAGTTTCGCGAATCTATAGTCAGTCGTGTACAAAGAGGACAATGAAGGATGTATGGAAATAGTCTGATAGGCCATCCGAGTCTCCACGTCGGGCAGAGCCACTCGAATGCACTTGTCGTGCACATTTAAATGACAGTAATGAACCATTGTTGAGAATTATCAGTCCTATGTCGCGAAGCTCGCTCGCTAATTATCAGCGAAGCGCTATATGCGCCACGTCGTCGTCGGCGGACCCAGTCATTGCGCTCGACTACTTTCTTGCTCCTCCTGTCGCTCGCTCCCCCGGCATGCAATAAGACTTTTATTCGTGTCACGCGAGAACTGCTCTCTCGTGTAAAGTGCATCTACCTCGCTTTTAGAGACGAGGCTTTATTGCGGGCTGTACGCGGTAGGAATTGAAGTGGGCGCGTGAGGGATAGAGAGAAAGAGTGAGTGAGAGAGAGAGAGAGAGAGAGAGAGAGAGAGAAGGCGGACTTCGTCTACCGACACTGATAATTAGACAGAAGATGTGGTAAGAGGCGGTAGATCGTGCAAATGTCTTGTTGATAGCCGTTCGTTAATCACGCGAATGTGCATTATTGTTGAGTGGAATTATCTCTCTCTCTTTCTCTCTCTCTCTCTCTCTCTCTCTCTCTCTCTCCGGATTTTTCTGGTTGTATCTACGTTCGCAAGAGAATCGATTACAGATAAGATGAAAACTTGTCGCGCAGCTGCCGAAGCGTTGGAGCTAACTTTAGCGATAAAAGAAAAATCCCAAAGTGCCTCGAGAGTCGAGCGTCTTTGATTTTACTTTAATTTAACTTTATCGGGAGTCAGTCAATAGTAATGTCCCTAATTGCTTGTCGGCAAATTTTGGTCGTCGCCAGAATTTTATTGAAATTCTTACCAGACTTTCTTAATTCAACAACCCGATTTGCGTTTTCGCCTTTGTAAGTTAACGGAATGTTTCAGTTGCGATATTTTAATTGTCATAAGATTAACAAGATTATATTTTTAATAATGGTATGATCTTTCCCAACTACTTATTACTTGAATCTATAAAAGAAAATATTATAGAACAAATATTATTACATAAATTAATTCTACCTTTTTAAGATACATTGCATAAATATTTTAAATATTATTACATATATAATGTTTATTCAGAAGGAAATTTATTTTCCATAATTAATATCTTGATATGGAAAAAGGATGTTCTAATCCGATAATAAAATCGGCTGCTGTTCTGCTTCCACGGCGTATAATTTCACGGTAGTTCTTACGCGCGCTTAAGACTCGCGTTTCTACTCCCTTCTCATGCAAACGATTTAATCGACCGATCGCCATTTCCAGAGGAACCCTCGCCTCGGTCCGATTCGACTCGGTTCCTCTACCATGAAGAGCAAAGAGGAAGCGCGGTGCACAGCTTAGCTTAGGGTCGGCCGATCGGACGGATCTCCAACGGCCTTATCTTAATTATTCCGAAAAGTTAATTAGTTTTTTCCTCCCATCTCGTCCCGCGGAAACCCTTTGAATGTTTCCGCGTCTGACGTGGACCTCGCGTTCAAGGAGAATCTCGGAATGAGAACGACCGTCCAATCGCGCCGCCGAACGCACCGGCCGAGTAATTCGTTGGACGATCCCTTTTGTGCCTTTAATTATTCTCTCGCCCGAAAGGCGAAAAGGAACACACACGTATGGGCACGCATACAGACACGGCGCGTGCCGTACGTTCTCATATCATTTTTCGACGTATTATATCCTCTTGCGTATTATCCGTCGTTTATGGATGCGTACGCAAGATTGAATATTTCTGTACCACTTGTATTAAATTCTTCTGAAACATATTTAAATTATATTTAATTTTATTAATATTAATATTAATATAAAATATATAAACGTAAAGTTTTAATCTTCATATTATCTATATCTATCACAATCTGTTCTACATAAATATTCGTAATTGTGATAATCACATAATATAATCTAAATTATTATCTATATTTTTTAAATAATCACGATACGATTTCCTTTTACAAAAAAAAAGAAATGGTCTCGTATGAGAATTATATTCGTATTAAATTAACAGAAAAATATTCCACCGACAAATTTTTCATTTGACTGATTCCTCATATAAAAAGCTTCTCTCTCTTTCTCTCTCTCTCTCTCTCTCTCGTATTAATTGATTCTATCCTTACGTCGTCATCGCGTTACATTACGATCGTCATTAATTGACATAATAAAACACTTTAATCAACGCAAACAAGACGATTTCGTCGCCCCCGTAAACTAACCGTTTCACCGTGCGTGCACACGACCGTCCGTAGGGAGTAAACAGGTGTCGGCGGACAGCCATACACGCGGTTTACACGAGCGTCACCCCTTGCTCGCGTGGATGCAACACCGAGGGGTAGAAGCGAGAATCGGACCGAATGGGGTGTGAGGTAAGCGCGGGAGAGAGCAGCGCGTTTGACAGTGGCGAATTTTTTTTGTCCCGCTGAAAGAAAGTGTAATTAAGCCGGAACAATGACGAATGTCAACGCGTGTCACCGTCTACACGCCTATTCGCGTATAACACGCGTTATGCGTGTGCACGATGCTTAGCATATTTGAGGTCTCTATGTCGCTATGCAAATGATTATAACCGTACACGCGGAATTACGAGCAAGATGATGATAAAAGAGATTACCTTTTTTATCACCGCTCGAATCGCATTGTCTCTGTACGATTAATAAGCGACGAGCATTGTCAAGCGATGAATAATTTTTTTACTTGTTAGATTTAGCTAATATCCATTAAAATATCTTACAATTAAGAAAATTTATTATTTAAAATGTTATTAAATATAAAATATAATTAAAAGTGACGTTTGAAAATATTTAGTAAATAGGTATGTTTATCAAGGATTTTAATGGAATAAAATTATATAGAATAAATAATTTTTTACATTTGTTCTAAACGATTCTAATATATTGTTATAATATCATATAAGTATTGTCTAAAAAGTGCTGTTTTTTTTTTTATAAAGGATCCATAATATTCCTCTGACAACAGCCTTATAATGAGAGTGCTGCGAAGATTTCCGATATCTATGTAGTGTATATGTGAATGATAAGCGCAGCAGTAGTTAGAGCAGCATATGGCGCACAGTACGAGCAAGAGAGCTGCCAAGTATGATTACAGTCACCGCATAGCTGAAGTCAAAAAGCATTCCGCGTTATCGTGACGCGGATTCTTTTTCCGGACACAACAAAGGGCGTTTTTAGAAAATTGATATCGAACTTGGGAGAGCTTGCTCGTGAAAGCCATAAAAATATTTGAGTTCATACTGCATTTCGACATACGCAATATCTGATAATTGCGTCATATTGCAATAAAGAATTATTATCATTATTTTATCGTTGCGTTATTAAAATATCGTTATAATAATATGTGCACAGTCAATAAAGAGAGAAATATAATGTTCTTTAACTGGCGACATTTTTGCTTTTTATTATTCTTTAAAAAGCGAAACAAGCCGAAAAGGAAAAAAAACGAGGATATGAGATTAATGGTTTTATAGAGGTTCCCGTTTCTCATGTCGCGGTGAATAATCTTTTATTAGCGATAAATTTCCATCGACGCGTTGCAGTGGCGTTACAAGCGCGAAGTGTCTGCGTGTAACGAGGCGTATTACGTGGTGCGAGCCACCTTTTCGCCCTCGGTGCGACAAAGGGGTGTTTTTAGAATATTGGTATCGAAGCTGACGAGAGAAAAAGAGAGATCGCGCGCCAGTCATATCACGAGCGAGAGTGGGCTTTGCGCGAGTGTTACATGCACAACTCGGTGACGACGTGAGCTTTCCGTGTCCTCTTTTTTTTCCTATCGCCTCTCGTTTTTTTCTCTACTCCTCCCTTTTCACTGTGTCGTTCGTGTACTCGTTCTTTTTGTGGTGCGACGCGCACACGCAAGGGATCGACTCTCGCCGATCGTGAGAATCGCGACGATGCTCTTGGCCTCTTTTAACGCGCCGTCCCCATATCGCATCGGTGTGAGTGCCTCTGGAGAGTGCTTTCGTAGGTCGACTACATAGAATAACGCCGCCGGGGAGATACGCAAATGAGCGACGCGAGCAGTGAACGACGCTGAATGCGAGCGGATCGCTCGGAAACGTTTGTAATATCAATTAATCTTGCTCTAACGCGTCGCTACTCCAGCTTCTCGAAATCTCATCGAGCGAGGAAATCATGTTTTAATACATAGCATTTGTATGCATAAATTCGAATTTTTATGTAAGTTTTCGAAACAGTTTCTGTCTGTTGATGTCTCGTTTATATATAGAATCATACAATAATAATAATAATAATAAATCGTAATAATATAATTTTAACTTGATTTATCTTCCAACTGTGTTCATTGTTCTTTTTATATTATACAGCCATATCGTACGATTGAAATAAGAAAAAGCAGTTCATTCAAACCTACGCCGTATACAATGATTTAATTAATTGACGTTATCAGCGGCAGAAGGTTCAATTTGTAGAACAATCATGGGCGTTACGAGCGAGCAACAACGGCGTTGGCAGACGAACATGATCGCGACGCCGTTCGTATCTCCATTACTTAAAATAAATCAATATTTTCAATATTCCTAAATGGAGGTCTCCTTTATACGCGTCTTTCTGCTCTGTTGTCGCGCTGTGCCCGCGGCATGGCACTCTATCTATTCGTCTCCGTTTTACGCTCGCTCGCCTCTTTCCCTTTCCTTCTGTTCTCCCGTAATGGCAAGCGTGCATATCATTGTCGACGGGGAGAACGAGAACCGTGAAAACACCGAATATGCGGTTTGACAATAAAAGATGTTAGCGATGGAACCTGAGCACCCCCCTTACTCTTCAAAGATCGCTCGGCGGGTAACCCTCAAAATTCGAATGCGGCCAGGCAATTTCGCAAATGGGGATTGCCGATACATCCGAATGTCGTAAATAATCCGTAGGGTGATCCGTTCTGAAAGTCAGGCTTATTGTCAGCTATTGATTACAGCAAAGTATGCGCGCCATGTTTTGTGTATTGTTTTGTGTATTGTTTTGATTGCGATAATAATTTATTTTAACGTTAATATTTAAATATACATACATTTTACACTTATATTTACATATGTACAAAAATATTCTAATAAATAATTCTTTTAATATTAAATAAACATTGAGAAAAACATATGATTGAAAATAAATCATAAAATTCTGATATCTGTTTTTATATCAACTACAATTCCGATTATTTCAACTAAGAAATTCTATATAGATTCAGAGTTAAAAAATGATTCGTCCGTTTTTAACTAGAATTCCAATTAATCCAATCAGATATTTTTTTCAATAAGAAATTGAAAGTATTAATCTGAGAGTGGATATTTAAATCTATATAAAAACTAGAGGAACTAAATCCAATTTTTAATATCTGTGAAAAGGATTACTACTTTAAAATATTCTTCACGCAAATATATTATGAGCAGCGCAAATTTCTTTCCTATTCAGGAATGAATTCACAACAATCAACGTGGACGTGCAATTACACTGTTCGGTTGTACTGTACGAAAAATCGAGCCTGGCGAATTAATAACGCGAGATTTAATAAAAACGCGGCCCTAATATCAAAGCATTGCGGTATAATTGAGTCGAGAGTTTTTACCCCGGGAGCACAAATTACCCGCTAAACTCACGTCAAACGTCTTGGCGCCCCGGTAGCACCGGCTCTCGCTTTTAGCAGTCGCTGCGGCGCGCGAGAAGTCGTCGACGAGCAGCGGAGTGGCCGTGGAAAGAGTGCGAGGGTAGGGAAATTAAAGGCAATGACAAATTCACGTCGTGCAGATAATTGGAATAAATAAAGGAATAATAGAGAGAAGGAGAGAAAGAGAGAGAGAAAGAGGTATAAGGGGAAAAAGTGGGTGGCCCCAGGGTGGACGAGGGCGGCTGAAGGAGGAGGAATGGGTACAACCCCTTGACATCTGTAATTAAATGAAAACAAAAAGAAAGTAATCGTACGCTCTCGAGGGTCGAGTCAAGGCAGCGAAATGAGAGAATCTGATAGGGAAGCGAGACAATGCCCTCTTGCCAGCCTGAGAATGAAATGTCACCGACCGGATACGGACCAGCAATTCGTCTGGATCGCCGTTCTTCCGCATCGTCTTTATACACCGTCTTTATATATATTTTCTCTCATTCGCAGTGTAAGTAAGTGATCTTTATCGTTTTCGAATGCACCGTTGTTCCATTTTTTCTTTCGAGAAAGATTTTCATAGACCGAGTACTTTATAAAGAACAAAAAGAAAAATGCGTTACGTACATTATTCCGGAGTATTGTTATAAAGAATAATAATCCGATTCCAATTTTCATTTACTTCACACTTCTCATACTGATATCGATTTTAAATGACGCTGTTTCGTTTTTTTTTTCTTTATCATCAGTATATCGGGGGAAAAAAGAGATTGCAGTCTCGTATCCATTCTACTGAATCCATCGATTTAGGAGGCACGGTGGTCGACGTGTTACTGACAGTGAAGTATCGTTTCGAAATCGTCTTGAGCACCCTCGGTCTTAATACGCGGGGTTGCGTCCCTGCACGCCGACATCGGGAAGCGTTACTGAAGACATCACAAAACGATATCTCTCAACGATATCGGCGTCCGACGCTGAGCAATATGCCATCAAATCCCCGTAACCATCAATATCTTTTCGTTCCCAACGGAGAAAATCGTGCGGCTCGATTTCCACTCTGCTCCCAGCCTCCTCTGTCCTCCGCCAACCCGTTAGGAAGCACTGAAATGTTTTACATTGCAAAATCAATGCCGACATCAGAGCTACCCTCCGTTCGGTCCCCTTTCTACTGCATGTAGGACATTCTCCTGCTGCCTCTTCCGGTAAATCGCACGATTATTGAAAACGCATTTTGATACTATATTTCTATATCACGGGGAATGAGAACGAGATGCGCTTCGTGCAAATGTTCGCGTATCAATTAAGTAATATTTTGCGAAGCGATTTTTACATCTCACATGAAGAATTAAAATCATAAGAATGCATATTGAATATGGATTTTATGCAACACTAAGTCGGTGTTCAGTTATGGATCAGCATGTGAAATTGTCATTATGTTATTATGTAAAATTGTCATATAATCTCATAGCTTTAAATTATTCTAAAAATTTTGTTACAATAAACAGTTGACTGTATTATTTATATTGATAATAATAATAATATTTAGTTATAATTATATTAGTTATAATTATATTTATGTACGAGCCAAAGAAAACTATTGCTTTAAATCCATAAAATATGAATATATTAGAGAAAACAGGAAAACTTTTTTTTTTTTAATGGAACTTCCGATAAAGAAAGGAGAATAATTCGAACGGCGGGTAGAGATAGATACATTATGCAGCGTCCAATCTCGCGGGTGATTTCCCTCCAATCGGAAGAGGGCAATCAGCCCTGTTTAAATACTCAACGGCAAGCTCGAGAGCGCCAATAAAAACTCACTTCGCGGATTGGGTAATAAAGCTCCAATCAACGGCTTAATTATTCGATTACGGCCGAGGGCAGACAGGTGGGATAGCGGGTAGATCGGCGGCGGAAGGAACGACGGGACGGGATTCGCATCGTTGGAATTTCCGGGCTTATGGAATCGAAGATAATTAGAAATAAATAGTAACGAATCAGTTTCGATCTCCCTCCTAGATGGGTAACTGGGTCTTATTGCTTTAATTAAAACGAGGGATGGAACGGGCTTCTCTCTTCGCGTAAGACTCCACGATGGAAGTCTTACCTCGGCGCCCGTCCATTTCCGTTTCTTCTGCTTCTACTTCTTCTGATAGGATTGAGAGGTACTTCGAGCGTAAATTGGAAACTACGGCGGCAACGGACCGAGGCAAGTCCCTTCTTGATTAAGACAAAGCAATGTTAGTTCCTATTTATTAGCTGTTTTGTTTCGTGAGCTGTATCGACATTTCATCGATTTTAATCATTTTTACTAAATCCTCAAGAAATCAATTTGAGTTTCTAAGAATTAGAAACATCATCCCCTGGAATAGATAGAAATACATAAATATCTTATGCAATTATAATTTGTTAATAATTTAAAGTAATTTGCATTTTATTTATATATTTGGATAAAGTTTTAGTCAATTTTAATTATAGTATCAATGATTACTAGACTAGATTATATTAAACTATTTTTTATAATTAATATAATGATATAATATAATAGCATTTAGTAATAAGAATTATTCCATCGATAATAACAGGAATTGTTTGCTTTAATACAGATTAATTCCTGATTACTTTGGTTATTAAAAACTTAATATTTAAATTAAAAATGAGGATATGTGATTAAAATGATTGAATTTATTCTTCGATTTTTTTTTATGCGAGATGGAACGTTAATTCTGTTACGACGTCTGCATAGATAAATGTACGCGACGAAAACGAGAAATCATTTGGTCCTCGTGATATTAATATGGGATTTAATGACCGGAGATATCCGACGAGACGGAAAGCGTGGAATATTATCGTGACACGAGCGGGAAGACGAATCGCTCGTCACTGGAACTTTATTAAATCCACGTTCGGTGAGCATGAGCACGATCGCTCGAAGCAGAGCGTTAATACGTTTGACAATTTTTATGCTCGTGTTCGCAAGTAGAGGGGGATATTGACGGCTTTAATGCGATATAAAATTTCACAGGTATGTGAGCTCAATATGTATCGACACCGCCTATATTGAAATACATGTACGCTAATCACTTTCGTATGATTTTTTTTCAAAAAATATATGTCTTTAATATTTATCGAGTTAATAATCGGTCAAAATAACAATTATTTATTTAAGCTCAGAGAGAAACAATAAGAGATCCTAATTAAGAAAAATTTTTAATTTCTGTTTATAATTAATAAGAAAAAATATCGAAGATAAAAACTACTCTTTCGTTTCGCAATAATCTAAATTAAAGCAAATGAAACTGATTTATAACGGAAACTGTAAAACTAGATTTTACTACAGTCTACGTGAAGTGCATCTGAGTGCAAAATATGCGGCTGTACGTTTTTATCTTGACCGATTCGTTAGCGACAACGTTAAATTTTGTACATCGCGCGCACACTCATTCACACACACACACACACACACACACACACACTCACTCTCTCACACACACACACACACACACACTCACTCACACACACACACACACGCGCGCGCGCGCGTACACGTACATGATGACTGAAAGCAACGTCGCAAGGTGAACCAGTCGATGCCAAAAGCTACCCTTGCGGGGCGCACGATGAAAAGGAAAAAAAGCTCCTAGCTGTGTCCACCTCGAGGGATCGAATCGTGGCGGGTCCGGAGTAGAGCCAGCCGCACTCTCCGTTTTATGCTTCGTTCCGTGTTTTTATTTACACCGCATTATTTACTTTCCGTATATCCCGCGAACGAACGCCCGGTATAAAGCGGTTAGAGGAGCCGCAGATATAAGCACACAAGCCGGTTCATTAGAGACATTTGAGCTTCTCGCGAGGAGAGCGGATGAGGTCTGGGGGTGGTGGCGGCGGCTCTCTCTGGGGTGGTTCAGGGCTGCGAGAGAGAAATGTGGGGTGGCTTCAGGGGTCGGGACGGAGACGGGAGGTGCCGCCTCGCGAGGGTAGTCGGGCGGAGACAGACAAAATCAACAACGAGTAACGGGAACTCCGCGATATTAATCCACTCGTCGAGTTTTCAAACTTCCTACAAAGGCACCGCACCACGTCACCCTGCCCACCTACGCCGCCCATCTCGTTATTTCCGCGCAACTACATATTTGTAATGAAACCATAATCAATATTTTATTAATGCTGGAGTGTGAGTGCGATACAAAATCTAATCTAAGGTGAAGTCTTCTCGCGAAACTAGTATCTTGGGGGGGGGGTACCTTTTTGAGGAAGAGTCTACTCATTTCGTGTATATTTAGTATTACTTAAATACGAATATTGCTGTTTAAGAATTAAGTCAACGAATGACTTACGTGACATAAGTTAGTCTGTGACGTTGGATGCTTTACTGTAATTCGAGATTGCGCTTTTATCAAACTTATTGTAATGAAACGCATTCTATTGCACTTTGTAATATAATTCTAGTTATTATTGAATCAGCTCAATTATTATTTCTGCTCGAATGCTTTGCTCTGCATTTCATTGTATTATTATTAATTTGTGAAATGTGATGTTCGCTCAAGGAATTTTCTCTCGTTAATTAAAAGGATTGCTTATTGTTTCATTACAAATATTATTTGTACAAATATGTCTGAAATTTATTTTGCTGTAATATTAATTGGCAGTTGTAACGATGAATAACATGAATAACAGAAGGCAATATTATTGTCTGAACATTTTATAATTTAACACAAGATTTAATAAAAAATTGACCTGATATTGAAATCTGTTATAGCACTAAAACATTTTGTATTTGTATAGAAAGTAATTAATAATGCCTATCGACTTGTTCTTCAAACTGATTCAAATCGTAGAACTGCATTATTGTTTTCGAGGAAAAAAAAAGATAGATGATATTGTAAGATTGATTTTGCGGTAGAAGCAATCGATGTTACTTGTATGTCGGCGGCGTAGGTGAATCGTTAAGCTGTTAAAAGTGTCACTGACTTACGACGATTAGTCACCGGTACCAATTGACCCGATATGATCGCCCGGGATATTCTTGTACACGATGGCCTGGTGTCAATTGCGGCACGCGCCAACAATCCATACGCGGTCTTCGTGATCCGCTTATGAACGGCCGCAGATTACGTCACCATCGAATGTAGTCTAATTATCGAGAACGATCGTAAAGCGTCATATTTTTAGCCACGATATTATTGGCACGAATCTTCTTATATGAACGCCACGGGCAATAAGAAATGCAAAGAGGCGATCGTTCAAGGCGACAGAAAAAGACAGGTGCTTTGAATGTAATAATATTCCGAACAGCAACTTGCCGTAGCGTTGCCAAATAATTCGAAGGTAATATTAATTTATTGTAATTTATATATCATCATTTTTCATTTTTTTAAAAATAATAGTTTTTATAAATAATAATTCCCGTAATACATGTATAACAAATTATTATTTTAATCAGATAATTATTTTAAAGCCGCTTGTTTTTGGTGCAGGTTGATAAAGAAATTAACTAATTATGCTGAGGCATTATCCGCGTTATTTTTTTCTTATTGCAAGGAACTGCACACACTAATCATATGAGCGCATGTCGCCTTAAAAAAGTCACATTACATATTCGCTCTTCGTATAATTAATTGTGTACCTGCGCGAGATGAAAATTATCATTAACGTAATGTTACTCTTACCAACGGAGAAAAAGCGAGAAAACATTTCTGTCGCGTTCGGCGAGGTTTACCAAGGGAAACCGACGAAAAGGTGGGAGGAAGGGAAAAAGGGGGCAAGAGGCATGATTCTCGAATCGAATGCATTAAGATAATTAATTATAAAATCCACGAGAAACGTAGAACGGCCAAGAATAGCAGCAGCGGCCAGAACGTCACTATGCAAAAATATGGACGCACATCGAATAGAGTTTCTGTTCGTTGTCCCGTCTACCTTCACCATCGTTGCTTTCATTTACTCAGTTAGCCTCGTTTCAAGAGACACAAATTAGAACGAGAAAATGCAGATTTTACAAAATACTTACCGGAGTAAATCGCTCGTGAATTGAGGTAGAATAATACGGAAAAGGTAATCCGAAAATACCTTGCGGCCGCATTATAAGGCCCGAATGTGCACGTAGAAATTAACGTTAATTAGTTGCGGCTCTGATGACAGAGCCTTTATAACGTGCGTCGCTATCTGAAAGATTAATGAACGTAGGACGCCCGACTTGTTGTGGAAAAATTACTTTCGGTTATATTCCTCTCGTGACTCAACATGATTGAATCAGAGACAGAAATAGCGATGATCATTGGATTGCCAATTGTATTGGCGGATGTTCATTTAGCCCCGACTGTCATATAACGAAGTGTGATCCGTATTAATAATTTTACGCTTCGTAACTGCCATCGCATAACTAATCAATTTAAATGTTCTGAATGATAAGGAAGAAATTTTCTCTCTCTTATTGTAATATCCGGATACCTACTTCAGCATTGCGTCAATATAGTTTCACATAATATATTAGCATAAATAATTGTAGTATTTTTAAAGTGTACATAAATTGTAGATACATGTATTATATTTGGAAAAAAGTGTTTGTAATAATATATCGATCGGAACGATATTTCATCTGCAGAAGACGGCCATTGATTACTTCGGGACGGAACGTTAATGTTAATCTGAAGGAAATGAACGCGAATGACCTGCAGTTCGTTGCCGGATCGAAAGTCGTCGTCATAGCTCTCGCAGACTCCTTAAGACCCGTTCGCTCGTAAATTTCTCCTCGTTTGCCAAAGGGTTAATGCGTCTGACTGTATCCCAGGAGGAAATCTTGAAATGCAATATTCTACAATATTCACTGACGAGGGAACGAAGGTCGGAGGAGCGGTGGGAGCGGCGGAAAAGACGACGGATGGCGAAAAGGGGGGAGGGGGAGGAGAAGAGGAGTAGGAAAGGGAGAGACTTGGACTTTTACCACGGCTCAATATTGGTACTCCGACAGCGTCTTCCTTCGCTCACTTCCTCTCAATCTTCTTCCCCGTGTTCGTTCCCCGTCTCGCGCTCTCGCACTATTTCTCCTACTCTCTCGGAGGAAGTTACTTGACAACTGTTATTTGCATTTCTATCCTATTGAAGAAAATATCTAATAAAGTTTCGCAAGCGGCGCCATCTTGAGGGAGACCAGCTTCTCTTCGCCTCCCCCTGTCGTCCCCGGCCAACCCATCAGAATCTGTACTCCGAGTCATATTTCGCGAAGCAATGTCTCGAAAGCACTCCAGTAAGTTCGAATAGTTCGATGGATGTGGCTACGAACAATGTCGAATAAGGTTTGACTTGCACGTATTTCTACGTGAAAGCAAACATCTCGTAGAACTTTATTTAAATGCTCATCCATTTGCATCTTTATTTCAGTTATAGCATTATTTGTATTTATGTATAAAAACGAAATAGTATTGTCAATTTTAGAATAAATAGGGTAATTGAATTAAGTTATAAAACATTCGTACATAAATCAGTGAAATAATGATTAGAAATTGCCAACAATTGAGAGATGACTATTTGATCCAAACTGGAGTCTTTCTACAAATGATATTGTGTTGAGAAACTTTAGGTCGTCACATGGATAATCGCAGGTATTTTCACTTCGCGATAAGTCATAAATTCATGGTACGAGAACTCGTA
>Ga0157363_1001397_pt1 | contig 20054 bp, 8 predicted proteins | sample AttsexASBM1_FD_111477 | JGI IMG/M metagenome (GOLD analysis project Ga0157363, IMG submission 111477) | Fungus gardens microbial communities from leaf cutter ant in Ribeirão Preto, State of São Paulo, Brazil - Atta sexdens ASBM1 | ecosystem: Host-associated > Fungi > Mycelium > Unclassified ... | reverse complement strand
TCCATTCTTGGAATGCCAACGTTTCGTGAACTTTGCAGTCCACTTCTTTATTAGGGCGAGGAGCAACCTGATACTTCGAGTATTAGGCTGCTCCTCCCCCTGATGAAGTGTATTGTAAGATTCACGAAACGTTGGCATTCCAAGAATGGATCTGGACATGGAGAAAACCCGCGAAATGCATAATCATTAATTTGTTATGTTCTTTATATGTGTGTAGGGTGATTCTGGTGGTCCTCTGGTGGCCGGCAATGAGCAGATAGGCGTAGTGTCCTGGGGAATACCTTGCGCTAAGAACCAACCAGATGTATACACGCGAGTTTATGCCTATATGCCTTGGATCGACAAATGTATCCAGGATAAATCCATATAAATGGATTGCGAACAATTTTTATAACAATTACAATTTTGCATATAACAATGATAAATATATTCTTTATCAAATATTGGTCCTCATTCTGGCAATAAGAAGATAGATAATTGTCAAATAAAATAGTTAATGATAATTTCATTTCAAATACGCAATCAGCACTTACGGCGTTTATATTTTCTAAAATAATTCATATAAGTAATTCCGTTTGCATATAATAAATAAATAAAATGAGGAAAGATGTTTTATGTAACTATAAAACCTTTTCTTCCAGTAGGATATATTTAAGTATATATTTCTTTACGTTATTTAAATCCTTTATTTAACTTATTTCTAATAGAAACAGAATTATGAAATAAATAATGCATGTCATCCGAATAATTCATGTAATATAATGTGAATAAGCCAATAACAAATTTCCATTCTACGTGAGAATTAATAATTAAACATTTATAAATAACTTACTCAAGTTGAGGAGAGATTTTCAAGCAAGTAACTTAAACTTTGTAGCTGCATGCCGAGACTAAAGACTAAACAAACGTGTTGCACCGTCTGTTCCAAATCATTCTTTTTCTTAACTTGAAACTACTATGACTCCCTAGTTGAAAATTCAACAAACGACGATCAGAGAAATCGGAAAAGGAATACACAGCATGTTTTCTCAATGATTAATTTATCTGTATAATATTAATATAATATTATGTCAAATAGAGTAATATATTTTTATTCTGTGTTATAGAAGCAAAATATATGATTATATAAAAATAATAAAAACATTACAATTCATTATTTATCAATTGTTAAATTACATTTCTTTTTATTATATTTTGCAAGTGCTTGAATGTTAGTGATAAACGGGGCACAAAAACGGGGCATCCATTCGCAATGCGTATTTCATAAATGATAGCCTACGCTTTCCAAGTAATATGATCTAGATAAACTGAATATTACAATTGTACATAATTGGCATTAGCATAATTTCAACAATAGTAGACATTATGTCATGTTAAGCAGACTGAACCTCTTAGTGTCGTGCGTGCGTGCGTGCGCGCGCGTGTGTGTGTGTGTGTGTGTGTGTGTGTGTAATATATATATATATATATATATATATATATATATACAGAGATTCATAAATGCTTAATGCACAAATTAGTTGCATGTATATTTAGATATATTCGCAGAGGCGGCCATATTTCATATTAAACTATTTACCTATCATAATTATTGATTATTCGGTAATAATTTAATAACAATTTCTCATAATAATATATGTAAAGAAATACAATATTTTATTATATGTATACAGGCTAATCGTTAAATAGGTTATAAGATTTTAAGGAGGTGATTCCTTATATTTTTTATTATAAAAATTAATTATAAATTCAAGACAAAACTTCATATGGCTATATATATAAAACTACATATCCGAAACGATTTATTATTATATTCGAAGACACAGGATATCAAAGATGCATTTCGTTGCACGCATAACGTATCATTTTATCTTTGTAATATTCTGCGGACAAGAATGGTAAATGATACATCGTGCACATTATGCGTGCAACGGAATCAAAGTTGAAAATAAAATTTTTATAAAAAGTTCGAAAATTATTCGAATTATTTTGATGAAACTTTATATTACTTTTAAAAACATGAGAGTTTCATTAAAATAAGTGATTTAAAATTTTATGATAAAATAAAATTTTTCCTTCAATTTTGACACTATTTGTATTTTTGAAATTATAATAATAAACTATTTCGAGCACACAATTATATAAAGTTTTTTATCTTGAATTAATGTGAGAAATTATCTTTCAACATCTTTTAAAATATTTAAAAATCATCTAGTATATTATTATTATTATTATTATTATTATTATTATTATATTATAATTATAATTATATTTATATTATAATTATAATTATATTTTAAAGTATTTAGATAAAATATTTTGACAAGAAGCATGCTTAGAATAAACTTTAAAATGCGTGCAAATGTATATGTATTAAAATGTTTATAATTCTACATGTATTCAGCAAGGATTTAAATTTGTGGTATAAATCATGTAATTAATTATTTATTATAATAGAAGAGATTTGATAGAAGTATTATAAAAATTTTAAATGTTATATTTTAACAAAAATTTATATAAAATATAAAATATTTTTTTCCATAATAATTGTCAAACGATTCTTTCATTATTTAGAGTAAATGCGAAAATAATTTTAAGTCGACTTCTTATTTGACGAAAAGGATTGTCTTTCAACATTGTGCAAAACGCGCAAGTCACGCGCCGCTTTTCGTCGATTAACGATCGGTGAGTTTAAGGAACTAGCGCGAAATCCTGGCCGAAGATTTCGGTCAAGCTCCTAATGACCCATTTCCAGAGGCGCATGCTCGAGCGTGTATTCAATGTTACTTTAAGGTAAAAACGTCGTAGCACGTAACTGTGCCAGCAGGTGGTGGCTTTCGCGCGCGGAATAAAGTCGAGGGTGGAGACAGAGAAAGCACAAAATTGGCGATCCGGTCGATCGACGGAATATCGTTGTCGCGGATAGTGGAGAAGATCGACGCGCGATCAGACTCCCGCAATATCTCTTCGAGATCTTTTGAGAATCTAGGCCATTCTAGGCAAAGAATGCGTTTTGCAATAACGCTTCCATCAAACGTCTCGCGCCTTATTGTAATCAATTGTTTGTACACACACCAATATTCTTCCAATATTGAAGATGATCAGCTTGAGACATACCGGTATTCATTCTCGAAAATTAGAAGAGGATCCGATATGGGATTCTTTTTGGAGAATTGAGGAGATCCTGGCAAGTATCGTGAATGCTACTACAAAATTTGAAATTGCTTGTTATCGACAAAAACTACAAATCATGCCTTCATCTATAATATACACCATTAAACATAAACAATAGATAGTCGTGCATTTACTGAAGATGTAGCTACATTGCAAAATAAATTGTTTTCATCATTTGCGCTACTAATTTAATTATTTTGTTTGGGATAGTACTTATAATCTAGTCTTATTTTTAAGATTGATATTTTTTAGTTAATCGTTTATATTTAAGACCATTTTAAGTATATCCTGTATTTTCATATAATTTTTCAGAATTTCTCTATAATTTTATGACTTTCTCACATTTTTTGTACGAATTAGAACACTTCTTAGAAAATCTACATCTTTTCTCAGAATTTTTCATATATGTTAATTATGAAATATCGTAAGATTTTTAAAATTTTTTGTAAGTATAATTTTAGGATAAAATGTTACAAAATCTAAAAAATTTAAAAATACTTTTTAAAAATTATAGGATGAAAAATTTCAGAATATTTGAGAATTCATTGTATAAGAAGTTCTGAGATGTAAACTTTCTGAATATTTCTGAATACTTCTGAAAAATGTTCCAATTTGTATAAAAATTATGAGAAAAATTTTCACTAAGGTAGTCTTATTTCTTAAGATGCTAATACAGTTCTGTGATTTATGACTTCTTAAGAGACGTAAATCAATCGTGTTAGCATCTTGAATTGTTTCTTAAGATGATTTTAAAATAAGACCGGACTACTGAATACTGTAGAAAAAATAAAAATTAAAGTGTAAGTTAAATGTAAAGAGGGAGTAACAAAATCGTAAACGATGCTCTTAGGAAGCGAAAATTGAGACAATAGAATGTAAACGAGACGTTAACGCTCTTTTTTACATTTCATTATCTCAATTTCCTAGAAACTTCGTTTACGATTCTGTTATTCTCACTTTACATTTGACTTATACTTTAATTTTTATTTTTATTAGAGTATTTATAATTTGTTTTTATTTTAACATCATTTTAATTTCTTCCCTTACATTCGACTTATACGCTGTGTCTATAATAGAGCAAACCATAAGAAATTGATTAATCACTGTCGAGTGTGAGGAGAATAATCAAATATGATTGACAATTTTTTACGACTTTTAAGGCTTACTGCTCTATTGTAGATACTTTTTGCGCTCCGATTTACTTTCGCTAGAAAACCGGTTGAAGTCTGATCTCACAATCTGAAATGATCTTAATACTTCATTCAATCAATTGTATTTCGAGATCATACTTAAGACAATCTTAAAGTATAAGATTAGGCTGCGAATATCATTAATTCAAAAAAACTTTAAAATTTTTTACTCGTTTTAGTTTTTGCGAAAAAGAAACGATTTCTTGCTATCGTTCTTTCCCAAACGCTATAACTGTTGTTTTCTCTAAACTAAACAAAATATTCTCTCCTTTACATGATAATATGTCATTATATCCATTCGAAAAAAGGGATTTAGGAAAACTGATCAGAGTAGAGTAATTATGTAATTTTTCCCTAGAAAAAAAAACGTAAAAAATAAAAAATTCAAACTCAATTTCGCATGTTCATGTAACTCTTTGATATTTTTATTGCCGATAACATTTTCAAGATCATTAGAAGTCATTAATGGAGTTTGTTTATACAATTTAATTTAACGTATTTTAGCAACGTAAAAACAAAAAACTGCTGATATAAGAACACCATCCTAACTTCTCTTAATAGCCGAACAATAGCATTCTTATATGATAGAAGCCAATGAAATAACAAAGCTCAATGTATAATAATACATTAATGACGTCTCCTCAGTGGCTTCTTGTAGTAGTAAGCCATGATGCGACAGTTGCGTCATTGGTACATTAAACCCGGAAGTAGTTACCTGATTTTTTTTTACGATTATCTGAAGTGTTTTTATATTCCAATTAAAATCAATATTCTTAATAACATTGTACACTATCGACTGTTTTCCGATTTATTAGTATTTGAGAATATTATTATGGATGTAAATTTAACTAGTTTTCTAAAAATTAGTAACTAAGAACTAAACAAATATTAAACGGAAATATGCACGTTAAATAACTTATTATGACAGTATAAAAAAAATAAAGATTTTAATGAATATAATGCTTTTCCATTGCGGGTTTTCGACGGAATTACATATTTAAAAGTTCGCAAAGAATAGTTATTAAAAAAGAAATATATAAAATATCGTTTATAAAAATCCAGTTTAATACTGGAAATTATTTATTCTGAGTATTAAAAATAGAAAACTCTGAACAGTAAGTAAGTTTTAGTGAGTAATTCATCATTATCTTTCAATATTAAGTTTCTACAATGGATAGAGAAAACAATATTTTACAATAATTCACATTTTTTTGCAGCTGGGATGTATAAAAATACTTCAGCTGATCATTCCCGGATTAATCGACCTGTATTCGTTGTGTGATTAGCGAGAAGTTGACGCGGAATCAGAATGAACAGAAAATGAAAAGTTCTGTTCGAAGTTACATGACCGACGTCCAGGACACGGAAATATTCGTGCACCCGGATCATCGTCGGCAACCCAAGATCCAAGTCGTCGCGAACCAAGTCGTACTCTCGAGAATCTCGAGAGTCTCGAGCCGGAGTCGAATAAATCGCGCGTCGCGCGTCGCGCCGCGTGACCCAAATAGCGTGACGCGCGCGCGTGCGCGCGATCCGTGCTCCTGAGGGTGTGTTTTCATCCCCGCTTCGTTTCCCCCGTGCGCGGAGAACCCCTCTCTTTCTCTCCTCGCTGTCGCCGTCGCCGTCGCCGTCGTCGCCGTCGCCGTCGCCGTCGCCGTGGTTGCTGCCTTTGCAGTGCGAAGCACGACAGCTGGTGCCGTGTGACACCTGCTGCAGCGCGAGAGATCGATACTCGCTCCTCGTCCTTGCACCGTCCCCGAGGGAAACGCGAAGGGTGATGATCATGTCCCCGTCGGAGCGGCGCCTCCTGTGACTTCCTCGCCCCATCCATCCATCCATCCCGTCGCGGGTAGCTGCGGGTGATGTAGCGTCGCAGAAGGAAATTTCCTCGGAATCTATAAGTGAGTATCCAGCGACGTCTTCTCTTGGCAATAGCCTCCCCACAGATTCGCTTAAGTCTGCTTAAGCCGTCGTGCTTACGTTACGTCTCGTCGCTCGGTAAAAGATATTTGGATTTTTTTCGGCGCGAGCGAAACGAGAATGCGCGCAACTCGCGACGCGCGCGCGAAACTGCGTGTCGAAATACCTTCGGGAGCTATAAGTGCGTGAATAATACATACATATTGCGTTGCAAGCGTTCGTCAATGTTGATCTCAGGTTCTCACGTTCATTTTACACAGTTTATTTGAACTGGAAATTCACAAGAAATATTATTAGGCACGAAGTACCGCCTTGATCGAATATTTTTCACTCGTGTGTGTTTATTTTCACATTCGTTTCCTTCCTCTTGCGATGCAAAAGTCTTATTGCAAGTAAGGTAAACATCTCTGTGACCGAACATTATTAATTTCAAATGTTTTGTTTAAATATAATATTATAATTTACAATTGTAACCTTTGTAATATTTTGTAACAAAAAGTAGCATTTGAGATTAATAATAAATTTTATCTAAGTGTCCGCGACATAGGTACACTCTGGGACATTTACTTTATATACTTTTGGTAACTTTTCTCCGTTTAGTAGAAAATTGTGAAACAATTAAAGTGAAACAAAGATAAAAGTTGTTCGAGATCGTCGAGTTCGAATAGGTGAAATTCAAAGAGGCGTCAATGACATTTGTCCAAATACTCGCAGATTTCCGCAGATTCCGATCATCGATTCTGGGCGAGGGGTTAATGCACCGCAATGATTGCATCGCCAGCGAGATAGCTGTCTCTCGTAATACTTTGATATCACGTTGATATGGTTTCTCAGTACGCGACACGACGGCGCTTTCTGTTCGCTGTGTTTATACGCGCTCGCGACACTGTTTACGTTTCTTCTGCGCACGTGAGAGCAGGTATCGATCTCGAATGGGACGTCGAAGAGATTCCTTTAATGAATCAACGGATGTGCACGTCTGCAAGGAAGAAAGATTGTATCAGTGTGAAATTATATGTGCGTTGTTTTATTAAGCGCGTTAACAGCGACGACTCGTTAATAAAATGATAAAAGCGCGTTAAAAATACTGCAAGTTATTTTTACGGCACTTATCGAGATCCCTTCGCGACGGATATAAAAAAATGTCACGTAACTAATTGAAGCAGCGATATCGTTTTGACAAGTGCGACATAAATTTTATCTTGTGCACCAGACAGGTGGCCGCTACGGATATTTTTAAATATCGAGGGATCAATATGGTGTGAGCTTTATTCATAAAAGGAAAATGAAAGAAAGTGTTATGACCGCGTGAAGTCATTCTTGGCTGACAACAATTCAGTTCTCACCTGCGGAAGTAATTAGAGAGATTTGTTATTATCAAAGAAAGCTTCATGAGCTGCTGTCCTTTCATGTGAGTATCACGTATCTTATATCTTTTGTCTATTATAAATATATCTATTATATATTTTTTTTACGATATATATTTTTACAAACGTAATATAATTAAATTTAATATAAATAAGGCACTGAGAATTATAAAACAAATATTATAGAAAAGCCTGTAAGAATTAATGTAATCATTGGGGTGGAAATTATTATTGTGTATATATTTAACAATAATTAATATCTACAGGAAAAAATTGAATCGCATACATTTTGACTTTGTGTCTTCAGTGAGCATATTAAAAAATAAAATAGTTGTAAAGTTCAGATCAAATTTTTCATCTATCGAATAAGAATCAAATAATTAAAATATTTGAAGTCGTCACATCGTAAATTGTTAAAAAGAGAAATCATCATGTATCAAATATACTATTAATCCGTAAATAACATCTGAGCGCAAATTCGCACCAGCAAAATTTCCAACTTGTATTTAAGGAAATTAGTTTTGCTTAATAGTTTTGAATGAATAATGTTTTGTTTTTCGAAAATTCAATATTACCAATCGATTGATTAGAAAATTTTACATTGAAAAATCTAGGTTTTATTTTAATTTCGTGTTTAATTTTCAGAAGATATAAAATATTAAAAACGCCTGGCGCAAAAATTCGCACCCAAGTGTTCTTTACGGATGTTCAAAAGGGAAAAGGTCCCTTAAAATTCATTGAAACTAAATAAATAATAGATAGAAGACATTATCGACGTTCGCAATGCTCATGGAATCATTTCATTCTTGTTGTTTATTAAATAACAAAGAAAAATAGTACCCGCATTGTGAACGCCAAATGAAATTCAAAATAATGCGCGAGAGAATAAAAACTCAGGGAGAACATAACAAAGTCAAAATAAAATAGATTTGTTTTTTATTCCTGCAAAACTGTACTAGAATTCTCTTTCTCGCTTTCGCCAAATATTAAACATATATTTATCTCATTTTAAGTTTCAAATGCACACTAATTTACAAAAACAGATCCAATGTCACATTGACCGAATATCATAATAAAAAATGACATAAATTCGATCAATAACTGGTCAGTATGATATCAAATCAACATTATTTCGACTTTCTTATTCTCTTTGGAAACTTTTGCAGGCATCTTTATAATATTTGTAATATAATTATATATTCCTTTCATATTTAAATTATATAAGCATTCTGTATATGTATATAATATCTTTGTGTCTATAATATCTTATTATATTTAAAAATATTATTTTTTATTATTAAAAAAAGTTATGTATACATATATTTATATTCTTTTTATACATTTATTTATTTATATATTCATTCATTTATTTGTTTATTATATATTCATTCTTTTGTAAGATCAGAAATAAGTGTTGAACACATAATTAGTGCATATTAAAGTCGTTGTAATTTATATACAAATAAAATGCAAATATTTCGAATTATAAAATAGAGATTTTACTTAACAGCAATAAAATATATTGGGGATTTCATAGTTTAATTCATTTTTATATTTACATTAAACGCACAGTTTTACGTCATTTTATGTACGACGACTTTAATGTAATACCAGTGTAAAAACCACTAAATGCATCCAATCGAGAGAATTCAAATTACTCAACAACACAAATGCCCGTATTCATAGTCAGACTTTGTACTTAAGGCTTCCTTAAATTTATCTTTAGATGCTCAGCAGCCAATGACATAATTCATAGAATATCTAAAGATAAATTTAAGGAAGCCTTAAATATAAGGCCTGAATACGAGTAAAAGTCTAAAATTAGGACATAAAACGTCTTCAAGATATCTTTAACCATTTCTACTCGTATTTATAGTCAGGCCTTATATTTAAGACTTCCTTAAATTTATCTTTATATTTATTCTACGAATTATTTCATTGGCTGTTGGCATCTAAAGATAAATTTAAGAAAGCCTTAAGTACAAGGTCTGACTATGAATACGGGCATTAGACGGTTCTGCAAAAATGTTTTAAGATGTCTTATTATCAGACAAATGTCCTGATTTTACTTTGTGTTATGTGAGTACATTTTATGAAGCTTCACGATTAATACTCTAATGTCGAATTCGATCATTTGTATGCGACTCCACGCGATTCTGCGCACACACGCACGTGCATCCATAAATACAAGCGCAAACATGCTGGTCGCTGCACCTTTCAGGCTACGCAGTAGAGAGTTCACGGGAATACACGGTCGTGTACGCGTGTTTCTTTATGCCATCGTGCACATACATTGCCTATTTCTCCCACGCTCTCCTCCGTGATTCAGCCTCGCTCTTGCCGTCCCTCCCTCTTACGACCGATCCGATCTCCAGGACCGTACATACATTATCGTCAAAAAATTTGCTTCCAAATCCCTAACATTCATACTTTTATACAGAATCAAAATTATCCATTTTTACCAAATTAAAGTAAATTAATTTTAATCTCTATTAATGTAGATTAATTTTAACTTAATTTTTACCTTTTTTTAGTTAGAGAATTAAAAAAAAGATAAAGAATAAGTTAAACCAATTAAGATTAATTTTCTATAGCTGAACTATAGTGTACATTTTTGGAATTTAAAGTAAAATAGATATATTGATATTTGGCGAAAGGAAGGAAAATTCTAGTGCAGTTCAAAAATAAAAAATAAATCACAAGATTAAAATTAATGTACATTTGTAAGATTTTCTCGTAATTCGTATTCTGTTCAGAATACGCACTTTCCAGTTAAAGTAAAAATCTGTTTGTCTTAATAGTTTCACAATTAGACTTTACATTAAGTTTGCTTTTTTCAATTTTTTTTTTTAACTTTGAAGCTTCCACTTATTTTAAATTGTAATATAACAATAATTCGTTAAAATTAGAAATTATCATGATTTGAGACAATTCGAGTTGTTCGGAAACAAAACTGATAGCTACTCCGTTATTCGATCAGTAAACACTGATTAATGGTAACATTATATCAATATTATAATTCCACATTCAATAATATAAATATAATACAATACACGTTATATTTTCTAAAACTTTTAGAATCAATTTACTCTTATAGATTGAAAATCGAGTCACTCTTTTTCAGAAATGGCTCAGGCTTCAATTTTTGAAATGAGATTCCACTCTAAAAAAAATTAGAGAGTACATTACAGATATTATATTGTGAGTAAAAAATTATAACATTACGACATTAATGTTATATTGCTGTTAATTTGTGTTTACTGGATAAAATCATCAAATTGTGTTATAAGAGCCAATAAACGAGAATAGATTAAAATGAATTGAAATTTTAATCCATCCGAGTGCTTTTGTAACATTTTGGTATTCTAGTTTTACTTTTTTTTATATATTCAATTGGATGGAAAAACTTTTTTTTGGATTCAATTGGATTGAAAAATCGCATTTCCTATTCAGAATTTTAAATTGTATTTTGAACAGTATATTCGCGATGTACTTAAAGAACTGAAATTTTTTTATATTGAAAAACATAGGAATGTGTTTCATATAATTCCTATAAATAAAAATGTATTGCCCTGGTGAAAATTTTTCTCAAAATTTTTCTTATAATTTTTCAGAATTTCTACATAATTTTATTACTTAACTTTCTTACTCATTTTTCATACGAATTGAAACATTTCTCAAAAAATCTACATCTTTTTTCAGAATTTTTCGTATATGTTAATTATAAAATATCGTAAGATTTCTAAGATTTTTTTGTAAATATAATTTCTGATGAGAAATATTATATAAAATCTAAAAAATTAAAAAATATTTTTTTTTAAATTATGAGATGAGAAATTTTAGAATATATTTCAGAATTCACTTGTGTGAAAAATTCTGAAAGAAGATGCAAACTTTCCGAATGTTTCTGAAAAACGTTGCAATTCGTATAAAAATTATGAAAAAAATTTTCTCCAGGAAGGGAGAGGGAGGGGGTGGGAGGGAATAAAAAGAATTCATTTCAACGTTTACAGATGCGTTTACCTCTGAAAATCTGAATCAATTTCAATCCGTTTCAAAATCTTCTCAAAATTCTCGTTTACTGAGCATCGAAAGTGCCGTGCTCGTGACACCCGCACACGCCAGCACATGCCACGGTGATGCCGGCGACACAGGGCACAGGCCAGTAAGTAAGACCTGCAGCCGTGAGCCGCAGAATCGGCGGAGTGCGGAGACGACGAACGTGCGCAGCTGTAACACGAACGTGAGCCGCCGCTGAGCGCTCTGCAGCTGATGCGACTCGCTGCGCCATCCGCTGTCGTTCACTGCCGTTGTCCTGGTTGTCCTGCGCGTCCGTCTGTGTGTTTTGTTTAAGAAAAATGCTCCGCGCCGAGATTCGACATCGTCCCCGCTGATTTCGCGTGATCAGCGCCCGCGTGTGTGCGAAACGCGCGGCGATAAGACCTCGACCACGATCGAAAAAAAAAAAAAAAAAAGTATTCGGCCAAAGAATTCCTCTCTTCTTTGTCGCGAAAACAATCCGTCGCCGAAACCAGTACGTGATGCGGCGCGCGGAATTCGATGTGGCGTCCGTGAATTCGCTCCCTCCGCTCATCCGAATAATGGAGCGCGAGAAGCGGAGGTAGACAAAGGGCCGAGATCCCGAGACAGCCGCGCACGTCTCGCAGCTCGCTCTCATCATCGCCGAGTGTCTCGGCGATTTATTTATATATCCGCGAGACATGCGATCGCTAACATAGAAAACGCGTCGCTCGCTCGCTCGAAAACGATCCGCGTTTCCGAGGGCTCTTCGTTTGCGAGGAATTCGGATTTTCGGAATTGACCCAGCCAAACACGCTCGGGGTTGTCCGTCGACGACGCGGTTGTGATTTCTTCGTGGATCATCTGTTTCTCTTTTGTCTCCGGAGACAGTGAGGATGAATTGATGCATTAGTGCGACATGTATCGTGATCGTTGGATTTTTCAAGATTTTCGAGAAAACTCGAGTAACAGGGCTGCGTGCATTGTTGACGTTGAAGCGGATGGTGGAGCGTAGACTTTAGAGCGGCGACTAGAATATATCCATTATGGAAGCGTTGCGTTTAGCTATACAGTGAGTGCTCCTTTTTCGGCAGATGTACCTCGTGATGTATTGTTTTGATCACGCTTACGCAAAAAACAATTGATCGTAGACAGTCACTGAGAGAACGATCTGTACAGTTATCGAAATACGTATTTTGTTTTAGCTTATTTCCAGCAATATTTTAAAATTGTGAATAACAATGTATATCATTTTTAAATGTATTGTTTATCTTAACAATTATAAGTTGATAAAATGTTTTATAGAAACTTTTATCTTCACGTTCAAAAACTTTTTCAAGTCTTGAAACAAGAAGTTATTTTTAAACAAATTATTGATTATAATAATGATGATTATGTATAAATTATATATATATTTTTAATTTATTTTTATTTAAATTGTACTTGTTGCATACATTATGTATATTTTATATATATATATATATATATATATATATTTAATATTATTTTTTAATATTTTGTGTGCTGCGATATTTGAATTATGTTGACTTTAATTTGTAATTTTTATTTTTTGTTTAGGACACGGCTTGGGGAGAGGATGGTCAGCATGAGCTCCATGCTTGTAGAGACAGTCAGTATAAATTATGAAGACTTTAATGAGAGTTTTTTAACATGTGGTACCTGTCTCTGCGTTTACGATGGCAGCGAACATACACCTAAATTACTACCATGTTCACACACGGTATGATTTATATATAGAATAAAATAATTAATAAATATAGAATATTATAATTATATATACATATTGCACGTAATATATATCTCGATCTTATATATCTTGATAATCTTATCTCTGTTTATAGGTATGTTTACATTGTTTAACAAGAATTGCTGCGTCTCAAACACGAGAGACAGGAGCATTTAGATGTCCCATTTGTAGAGAATTAATAACTATTCCTCGTGGAGGGGTACCTGCACTGCCCCCGAGTTTTCTCGTAAATCAACTACTGGATCTTATGTCTCGACAAAGACGAGAGGTATATTTGAGCAGAATATTGTCAATTTGTTATACAGATAAATTTTTTTCTTAAATAGTCTCAATATCATTATACCTATTTACTTGCAGGTCATCCCAAAGTGTTCAGTTCATATAAATCAAGAATTATTATTTTGTGAAACATGTGATACAGTGTTCTGTACAGTGTGTACTAGTGGGACACATGCAGGAACGTCACCTGGATGCACAGAACATACAATTATCCCTTTTAGTATTGCGATAAAAAGAATGTCCGAAATATTATTGTATAAAGCTAACGAGTGTATATCCAAGGTGAAAATTAATTTTTCTTTTTTAGTTTTTAATTATATTTTATATTAATAAGTCAATGTATTGTTTAATGTGCTTTATTCTTATTTTTTTAATATTATATATTTATTTTTACATGCTTTATATATCTGTGATGTAAATGTATATATAATGCTTTTATTCATTTGAAATACAAGTATATTGTTTAAAAAATTTTTTGCAAAAATATCTTATAATATTTTTTGTAATAATGTTGCTTAATTTTTATGTTTTACTACACTTGCGTAGTAATTAAATAACGCGTACAAATTTATACGCACATACACACACATACACGCACACACACACCACACACCATACACACACTCACACACACACACACACGCACACACACACACACACGCACACGCACACACACGCACACACACACACACACGCACACACACACACACACGCACACACACGCACACACATGAGATAGCACATGAGAGAGCTCGATCCTTATGAATTAAGAGTTACGTTTTTAGTTAACACAGGCACAAGATTCTGTGAGTACGGAATTGCAACGTTTGGAAGCCTCTACGGAAAAGTGTTTGAGCGCAGTAGATACGGAATTCGCTGAGATTATCGCAAAGATAGAGAAACGTCGCACGGAATTGCAAGCTGCCGTAACCGCTGCTGCTCGTGACAAGAAACACGTACTTGAAGAACAACATTCTCTTATTGAGGCAGAGAAAACCAAAGTGGAGAGAGAATGTGAAGGATTGCAATATCAGGTATAGGGTAATAAGAATATATTGATATAACGTTACTTCTCGCGCGTATTATTTTACAAATAAGATTTAATCTTACAGGTCGAAGTCCGAAATATTACTCAACGTATTAACAGCTTGTCGGATCAGCTTGATGCAGCAACCGCTCTCAGCGAACCTAAGGAGAATGCCTTTATTACATTTGAGTTTAATCATAACGACGCTCTCTTTCAATTAGAGCAAGCATTGAATAACGTGGGACGAGTACGTTCTAGTACAACATTACCAGGTATCTTAAAAATTAATAATGTAGTAAAGTTTTCTCGCTTTAAAAAGACTTACTCATTTATTATAATATGTTTCTTTCAATGACATCAATTTAACATCAAGATATAATATGAATCAGATGCTTTAAACATATTTATAATACGATATTCTCTATTTGTATGCCTTTTGTAACAGGTTTGTGCCGAGCCAGATTGAAGAATCTAGCAATAGTAAAGCTACAAACAATCGTCGTAGTCGAAACGGTAGATTATCACGGTCATCCTCGAAATGTCGGTGGTGATCTTATTAGCGCCGAATTGACGCTTGCTGATAATATGCATGCAGAAAGTCAGAATGTTCCTATTGAGACAGAAGTGAAAGATCTGGAAAATGGAACTTACGAAATTTACTTTCGGCCACCAACTGCAAGTCGATATGTTTTGAAAGTGTCGGTGTTCGAACGACCTATTAAAGATTATCCGCTATTTTTCGATACGACTGAGCACAATGAACCTATTAAAACATATGGAAGACGTGGTAACGGAAAAGATGAGTTTCACCAGCCTGTTTCAGTCGCAGTGGACGATGAAGGAGTGATCTATATTTTAGACACTGGAAATTCTCGTATTAAGGTTTGTTTTTTAAAACAATATAGAGAAACATGGTATTTTACAAAGTATTTAATTCTTTTATTATTTCAGGTACTCAATTGTGATTTGGAGTTTCAAAGGCACATAAACAATGAAGGCTTAGAGGGTCGCAGTTGTACGGGTATAGGTATATCTCAACAAGGTCTCGTAGTCGTGAATTGGCGAACGCGAAAGATTACGGAAATGACTTCATTAGGTGATACAATCCGATCTTTCACGCATAACGCATTTCAAGTTAGTAATTTTTATCGCAAACACACACAATACACTTAAATATTTCTTAATTATGACGTTATTTTTATGTTCTAGGAACCCATAGACATTGCAGTGGACAACAGTTATGGGCATATACTTGTCGCTGACAATGGTCAAAGCTGTGTATTCGTATTTGATTCAGACGGCAAGATACTGTTCCAGGTTAATTTTTATTTACATAAATACATATATAAATTTTCATTGCAAGTTGTTTCGTATAGTCTTCGTATAGTCATCACGAAACATTAACAGGTTGGTAAGAGAAGCACGTTCAAGCTAATCAGTTCTGTAACTGTCGGTCCGGCCGGTGAGATTTTAGTTGCCGATAGCAGAATTCAAGTGTTTTCCGCGAAGGGAGATTTCTCCGAAGAAATATATCCTGAGGGTAAAGGTAAGTTTTATGTATAAAACTATATATTTGTTTGAAATATTGTCTAACTATAAATGAATCGAAAGATATACATATTGCTGCGACATTATACAAAAATAGGAAACATTTTATTGTATAACAAAGATAATCTTAGCATATCTAATTTATGTATGATAGGAAAAGGTACCTACGGAGGAATAGCTGTAGACGCAGATGGCAAAATTATCGGTACTCGTACAGATAAGGGTCGTAGCATAATACAAGTTCTAAAGTTAGGGGGAGGTAATGTCTTAACCGAAATCGATTCACACAGTTCGAAATTGCGACGTCCCTCAGGCATAGCTGTGCTGCCAGATAATCACCTAGTAGTGGTGGACTTGGGCAATGATTGTATAAAAAAATATAGGTACTGGTAAAAAGTCATTTATTTAATCATCAAAATTCAAATCGCAAACGGGAAGAAAACTCATCACGCGAAAGTACCAAAAGTCAGTCTAATTTAGAATTATTTATTCAGGTTTTTTTTTGTAGAACTTGTAACATCACATATTACGAATGTAATGCCTATGTTTTTAAAAATTTTTACATATAATTTATAAATTAGTATAAGATATGAGATCAAAAATAGTAATGTCAAACTTGACATAAATTCTTTCTCTATTATCCTGGATATTTTATGTCTGATCGATTTCTGTTCAAAACGGATCCGATATTTCTTATTCTCTTTTAAAAAAGTTTATGAACGGAGACATCGAGATATGGCGACCGCGACTATCAATTTCTCTGTAAACAGCACGGAATTTAATTCTGCATCACTCATTTTTGTGTACTTCGAAAGTTTTATTTTTTTTTTAAGAATTTGGAGTTCTTATATTTTTTTTCAAAATATCTTTATATATTTCACTTTTATCCGCCTTATAACTTTTATGATTTCTTCGATAATTATACTACATTTTATTATTTTCTAAAATAAAGTTTGAATATTTGTTCTATAAAATTAAAAATATATTTATAAATTTTTATAAATTTTTTTAAACCATTTTAAATAGGTAAAAAAAAATGAACGAATCCGAGATATCTACGATAATAGGGATACAGCATCGAAGTGAACATAGTAAGGATTATCAAAATAAATTTGATATTACTATTTTTAACTTCGATTTGCTATATATAGTACCATATATATTACAGTTTATAGTTTGCCTTTTCATCTAAATTTATTTAATTTCTTTTGTGTTCAGTGTTGCTTTCTCTTGTTTTCTGCACATCTGTGAGAATACAAAGTTCTTACCATTCAAAACAAAATCACTCGAAATGCTCAGTACTTATTGTATGTATACTTTTTATATTTGATAATTTTTTAAGTTATTGCGATTAATATTTAATCGTTTGAATGCATAAAACAACTTCATTGTTGATGACTAATCTAGATACATCGGTGAATGATAATCCTTTCCTGATTTTATAAAATTAAGTTTAAAAGTTTGTCTTCTTTGCACGTCACAGATTCATATATGATAATTGCAATTATAATTTATCATATATTGAATGTTGTAAAACATAATATATGCAAATAATAATTAATTTAATTATTCTAAAATTATAATCTAGGTGCCACAGAATCTTCAATCGAAAAATAATCTTTTTCTTTTCATTATTAGTGAATCTGAAAAGATACACAATCAATAGAAGAATCAATATTTTTAACGATCTAACTGGATTTTAAATGCTTGTATAATTCTATGTGAATTTATATACTACATATATAGTTCTTTAAATCATGCACCGAAATGATTTTTCAATCTTGAAACGCAAATTTCACTGAACTACCGCAACACAATGCCACAAGTTAAATTAACTAGTAATTTAACAATAAAAAGATACTGTATTTGTTTCATTAACAAATTTTTTAAAAATATTAGTAGAACATTTTTGTATTAATAAATTGTCTAATTATCACTGTTGTCAATTATTTGACATATTTTCTACAAGTTTCACATAGTGTGTTTAATAAGAGCGTGACAAACTTTTATTTGAGAATTGTTACATTAAAAACTTTTTAACGAGTAGATAGAATTTTTTCTCCTACGACACATTATACAAAGTCTTTAGTTATTGTCTGACTTTTGCTAGAAAACGACATATTTAATGATGAATATTGTATACGCTCTAAAAAAATTTGAAGCTATTTTTCTTTTCATGCATCCGAAAAGACCGAAAATGTCGCAGGCTGCAAAAAAGTCCAAGGCATTTATAAGCAAGCGGATAAAATGGTACGAAACAATAAATATCGTTGATGATTTGTCGCGCTTTTCTTAGACAGATTATACAAGCATAAATTTATCTATAACAAGATAAAATTGAATTCAAATCCAGTTATGCGAATATTTATCCTATAAAACAAAACCATAAGTAATAAATCTAAAATTAAAACAATAAATTTATATTACTTTAGATAAAATTTGTCTTTAACTATCTTCTTTTTATCAAATATTTTAATTAATATTTGCATTTGATCAATTTAACGCTTAAAGAGATTTTTCAATTGAAAAAAAGTTAATTTTTTCTTTATCTAATGTATTTATAAATTTTTTAATTATTTTATTATAAAAAGATTATATCGTGGCACTAGATTATCACAATAATCTGAACAACTTGTCTTAATTTGTTTCAACAAGGAGAGTATCATTATTCGCAGATGTATAATGTTATATAGAAATATTACATATACACTGCCGTTCTATATTATTTTAAAATACATCTTTCTATGATAGAATGCAGAGCTTTGCATTACATAAAATCAATTATATGAATAACTTCATCATATGATTGCTTGGATATTCAGATAAAAAAGTTTCAGTATGAGCATCTTCTTTAATTAAAGTGAAAACATTTTTCTTAAATTTCTGAAATTATTAATATTTTTAAATTATTTCGTTTTAGTCATTCTATCTGTTACATTTCTTACACTTTATTTTTTTCTTTCTTTTTTTCTTCTATTTTATTTTCGTAGCATTTATTACTTGCAAAAGTTTCTTGCGTTCCTAACAAACAAGAAATTCGACACTACGTGATTTTTAACAAAAAACGTAAACTATAATTAGTGTAAGATACGCAAATAACTAGAAATATGATAAAAATTGTACATATATCTTTTCAGTATTATCATACATTTTGATAGAATTGGCGACATACTTTGTTTATCTAGATTTTTTAAATTTCGTGAAAGATATGATTCTTTCGACAATGATGCACTTTTTTGAAGGCCTACAATCATTCATCATAACTGAATTAAAAGGACAATTTTTATAAATTTCACCGAGCATTCATTGTTTAAACATATACATATTTAACAACATATACATTGTTTAAATTAATCTGGATAAATTATGAGGGACTGGCATGAAAAAAATTTAAGCAGGATTTATTGCGTCGCTCAATTTCTTTTTTGTACATCCAGAAATATTTAATGCCCGTCTGAAGACTATGATTACAATCATGAAGTATTAGCTAAATATCATTATGATGCATATCTACTTATCCTTCGATACTTACTTCTTGACACTGAAAGTGATAAACTTACATACGTACGGCTTACAGTCTCTATTTCTTTAAAAAGCAGATTATTTTTTCACGCAACATACTTATATCCACATAGAATCAATTGATTATTTTTTCACGCAACATACTATTATATATATATATATATATATATATATATATATATATATATATATATATATATATATATAAACCTTTTTATAAAATTAATATTTATATTTTT
>Ga0157363_1001396_pt1 | contig 20055 bp, 23 predicted proteins | sample AttsexASBM1_FD_111477 | JGI IMG/M metagenome (GOLD analysis project Ga0157363, IMG submission 111477) | Fungus gardens microbial communities from leaf cutter ant in Ribeirão Preto, State of São Paulo, Brazil - Atta sexdens ASBM1 | ecosystem: Host-associated > Fungi > Mycelium > Unclassified ... | reverse complement strand
TAAAGAGCGGTGCGGGAAGTAGCTGAGCTACTCTGCCGCGAGGTGGCGTATACTACGCTTTCCTCCTTCAGAGTCAACCTCTTTTTCAGAAGTTTTTCTCCGGCGGTTCAGCTTCCTGAACCTCTCAACCCGGCGGCCTGTAAGCCGTTGTTCCGTGTCGATGGAGGCGCATTATAGGGACGCGCCGCGGGAAGGCAAGCATAAAAACAAACTTTTTTATCGTTCGCTCTATTTTTGCTCGCAACGCTGCTTTTTAGCGCTTTTTGATACGGGAAGGCAGGTCAGCCAGGCTATCAATCACCCAATCTGCTGCATTTTCGCTCTCTTCAGTAACCGGCTTGCCGCTACGTACCAGCACCTTTATACCAACGCCTGCCGCTTTACCTGCCAGCATGTCGTCAATCTTGTCGCCTACCATATAAGAAGCGGCCATATCGATGTTCAACTCCTTTTGCGCAGAGAGCAGCATGCCCGGTTGCGGCTTACGGCATTCGCACTGCTGTCGATACTCTTCCACCGCGCCTTCCGGATGATGCGGACAATAATAGATGCCATCCAGATCTACTTCGCGATCGGCCAGCGACCAGTCCATCCATTCCGTTAGCTGCATAAAGGTATCTTCGGTAAAGATACCGCGCGCAATGCCCGACTGGTTGGTAACCATAACCAGCGCGAAACCCATTTTCTTCAGTTCACGCATCGCTTCAATAGCGCCGTCGATAAACTGGAAGTTGTCGATCTCATGGACGTAGCCATGATCGACATTCATGGTGCCGTCACGGTCGAGAAATACTGCGGGGACTTTGTTCGTCACGTAGAAACTCCTGCTACTAATGTTAAGACAGAGTATCGCATGTTTACGGGGTGAGCGAGAATGCTCCTTAAGCGTGCATTGGATTGATTCAGACGTCTGGATGCCTTACCATCCACTCGCAGCTCGCTGCGATAATGCAGACGACTATTCGCCACGGCTAACTTAGATAATAAAATGATAAAACTTCAAAATATCAGCAAAGTGTTCCGACAGGGCACTCGCACTATCACCGCGCTGACCGATGTCAGCCTGGAAGTGCCTGCCGGACAAATTTACGGCGTCATCGGCTCGTCCGGCGCCGGGAAAAGTACGCTTATCCGCTGCGTAAATTTGCTTGAGCGCCCCACTTCCGGCACCGTTTTGGTCGATAACCAGGATCTAACCGCCTTTTCAGAAAGCCAGCTAACCCAGGCCCGCCGTCAAATCGGCATGATTTTTCAGCATTTTAATCTGTTGAATTCACGTACCGTCGCGGGCAACGTGGCGCTGCCGCTGGAGCTGGGCAAGCTTTCCCGTAGCGAAATCAACTCGCGGGTTAGCGAGCTGCTGGAGCTGGTGGGGCTTGCAGACAAGCACGACGCCTGGCCGGCCAACCTCTCCGGCGGCCAGAAGCAGCGCGTGGCTATTGCCCGCGCGCTGGCGACCAATCCAAAAGTGCTGCTGTGCGATGAAGCCACCAGCGCGCTGGATCCGGCGACAACCAGAGCGATTCTGGAGCTGTTAAAGGATATCAATCGTCGGCTGGGGATCACCATTCTGCTGATCACCCATGAGATGGACGTAGTGAAGCGCATCTGCGATCGCGTAGCGGTAATCAGCAATGGGCGATTGATTGAGCAGGATACGGTGAGCGAGGTCTTCTCTCATCCCAAAACGCCGCTGGCGCAACAGTTTATTCAGTCCACGCTGCATCTGGATATACCGGAAGATTATGCGGCGCGTCTGTCGGCCACGGCGAAAGCGGACAGCGTACCTTTATTGCGTCTGGAATTTACCGGCAAATCCGTTGACGCGCCGCTGCTTTCGGAAGCGGCTCGTCGCTTTAACGTCAATAACAACATTATCAGCGCGCAGATGGATTACGCCGGCGGCGTGAAGTTCGGCATTATGCTGGCGGAGATGCACGGCGCGGCGGCCGACACGCAGACGGCGATCGCTTTTCTGCAGGAACACCACGTAAAGGTAGAGGTATTGGGTTATGTCTGAGGCGATGATTCTGCTGCTCTGCCGCGGCGTATGGGAAACGCTGGTGATGACCTTTGTTTCCGGTTTCTTTGGCTTCGTACTTGGGCTGCCGCTGGGCGTGCTGCTTTATGTTACGCGTCCGGGCCAGATTATTGAGCATCGCGGGCTCTATCGCTTCCTGTCGGCGATAGTAAATATTTTCCGCGCGATTCCTTTTATTATTCTGCTGGTATGGATGATTCCTTTTACCCGGATGATCGTCGGCACCTCAATTGGTTTGCAGGCGGCGATCGTGCCTCTGACTATCGGCGCCGCGCCCTTTATCGCGCGTATGGTGGAAAACACGCTGCTGGAGCTGCCGCACGGTCTGATCGAGGCTTCGCGCGCAATGGGCGCCACGCCATTGCAGATCGTGAAGAAAGTGCTGCTGCCGGAAGCGCTTCCCGGTTTGATTAACGCGGCAACCATTACGCTTATTACCCTGGTGGGCTACTCTGCTATGGGTGGCGCGGTTGGTGCAGGCGGTCTGGGGCAGATTGGCATTCAGTATGGCTATATTGGCTATAACGCCACGGTGATGAATACCGTGCTGGTGCTGTTGGTGGTTTTGGTTTATTTGATTCAGTTCTGTGGCGACCGCATCGTTCGTGCTGTCACCCACAAGTAAATAACGTTTCTTACAGATTAAGGAAAGGATATGTCTTTTAATTTTAAAACGATTGCCGCTGTGGGTGCGCTGATTGGTACGCTGGCGCTGGCAGGATGCGATCAGAAAGCGAAAGATCCAAATCATATTAAAGTCGGCGTTATCGTCGGTGCGGAGCAGCAGGTTGCTGAAGTAGCGAAAAAGGTCGCCAAAGACAAATATGGTCTGGACGTCGAGCTGGTAACCTTCAACGACTACGTGTTGCCGAACGAAGCGTTGAGCAAAGGCGATATCGACGTTAACGCTTTCCAGCACAAACCTTATCTGGATCAGCAGATCAAAGACCGCAACTATAAGCTGGTGCCGGTCGGTAACACTTTTGTCTATCCTATCGCTGGCTATTCGAAAAAGATCAAGTCGCTGGATGAGCTGCAAAACGGCGCGCAGGTTGCTATCCCGAACGATCCAACCAACCTGGGCCGCTCGCTACTGCTGCTGCAGAAAGTGGGCCTGATCAAGCTGAAAGAGGGCGTTGGCCTGCTGCCAACCGTGCTGGACGTGGTAGAGAACCCAAAAAACATCAAGTTGGTTGAGCTGGAAGCGCCGCAGCTGCCGCGCTCGCTGGACGATCAGCAGATTGCGCTGGCCGTGATTAACACCACCTACGCCAGCCAGATCAACCTGACGCCGGCCAAAGACGGCATCTTCGTTGAGGATAAAGATTCACCTTACGTCAATATCATTGTGTCCCGCGAAGATAATAAAGATGCGGAAAACGTGAAGAAATTCGTGCAGGCTTACCAGTCTGACGAAGTGGAACAGGCCGCCGACAAGATTTTCAACGGCGGCGCGGTGAAAGGCTGGTAATCTCTCCTCAGTACCGGCTGATACTGTCGGTATCGAGTCATTACCTTAACAAAGCGGGCTATAGCCCGCTTTGTTCATTTATGCGTGCTTGTTATTTGCCGCCGGGCTTGCTTCAATAACGCCTCTTTTGCCGACAATGAGGATGTTCCCATGCGTGTTGTACCGCTCTGTTTGTTAGCTCTTTCGCTGACAGGGTGTTCGTTGCTGCATAAGCCTTATAAGCCTGTAGAGCCTTTTAAGCAGCCAGCGCAAGCTGAGCCAGTCAGGAGCAAACCCGCGCCGCGTCCCGCACCGGTAAAACTTTACAGCGACGCCAGCGATCTGGTCAGCAAGCCTTTCCGCGATCTGGGCGAAGTCTATGGCGAAGAGTGTCAGAGCGACAGACAAAGCTCGCCGCCCACTATCGCCACCGCCCGTAAAAAAATGCAGCTTCGCGCTTCCGCCATGAAAGCCAACGCGGTGCTGCTGCATAAATGCGAAATCGTCACAAATTCTCAGGGCTGCTATCGTCAGGCAGTTTGCCAGGGCTCTGCCCTGAAAGTCAGCGGCCAATGAGTGTTACCTTTCAGCCGATCGGCACCATCCATTCCCCGTGGAAGGAGAAGTTCGCCGTACCGCGCCAGCCCGGCCTGATTCAGGACGGCGGCGGCGAGCTGCGGCTGCTGCCGCCCTATAATCAGCCGGAAGCGGTGCGCGGGCTGGAAGCGTTCAGCCATTTATGGCTACTGTTTGTTTTTCATCAGACCATGGAAGGCGGCTGGCGGCCGACCGTTCGCCCTCCCCGGCTCGGCGGCAACGCGCGCATGGGCGTTTTCGCTACCCGCTCCACCTTCCGTCCTAATCCCATCGGCATGTCGCTGGTTGAGCTAAAAAATATCCGCACGGAAAAAGGCGAAGTCGTGCTGGAGCTGGGCAGCCTGGATCTGGTTGACGGCACGCCGGTGGTAGATATCAAACCCTATCTGCCTTTTGCCGAGTCGATTCCATCGGCACGAGCGGGCTTTGCCCAGCAAGCACCGGAAGCCTCTATGCCGGTCGCTTTCTCGCCGCAGGCCGTGCAGCAGATTGCCCAATACATTGATCGCTATCCGCATCTGGAACGCTTTATCACCGAAGTGCTGGCACAGGATCCGCGTCCAGCCTACCGCAAAGGCGAAGAGCCCGAGCGGGAGTACGCCGCCTGGCTGCTGGATTTCAACGTTCGCTGGCTTGTGAATGCCTCGGGCACGCTGGTGACCGCCGTAGAGCGTCGTTAATTTATCTTCTGTCTCTTTTGAGTCTCCGATCACGCTGGTACACTAGCCGCCAGCAATTTTTTAGCCTGGCTTAATGTCGCTTTCTGCTTAACTGGAACCGTAACTCATGCGTACTACTCAATATCTGCTCTCCACTCAGAAGGAGACGCCTGCCGACGCTGAAGTGATCAGCCATCAGCTGATGCTGCGCGCCGGGATGATCCGCAAGCTGGCTTCCGGCCTCTATACCTGGCTGCCGACCGGTCTGCGCGTTCTGAAAAAAGTCGAAAACATCGTGCGTGAAGAGATGAACAACGCCGGCGCTATCGAGATCTCCATGCCGGTGGTGCAGCCAGCCGATCTGTGGCAGGAGAGCGGACGCTGGGAGCAGTACGGGCCTGAGCTGCTGCGCCTGGTCGATCGTGGCGACCGTCCTTTCGTGCTTGGCCCAACGCACGAGGAAGTGATCACCGATCTCATCCGCAACGAGCTGAGCTCTTACAAGCAGCTGCCGCTGAATCTGTTCCAGATCCAGACTAAATTCCGCGATGAGGTGCGTCCTCGCTTTGGCGTGATGCGCTCGCGCGAGTTCATCATGAAAGACGCCTACTCGTTCCATACCACTCAGGAATCGCTACAGGCGACTTACGACGACATGTACCGCGCCTACAGCCAGTGTTTCACGCGCATGGGGCTGGATTTCCGCGCGGTGCAGGCCGATACCGGCTCCATCGGCGGCAGCGCTTCGCATGAGTTCCAGGTACTGGCTGAAAGCGGCGAAGACGATATCGTCTTCTCTACGGAATCGGACTACGCGGCCAATATCGAGCTGGCCGAAGCCGTCGCGCCGGCCGGCAGCCGCGCGGACGCCACTCAGCCGATGGTGGAAATTGATACGCCGAACGCCAAAACCATCGCGGCGCTGGTTGAGCAGCACAAGCTGCCGATTGAGAAAACCGTGAAGACGCTGCTGGTGAAAGCCACTAAAGAGAGCGGTCATGGCCTGGTGGCGCTGATGGTGCGCGGCGATCACGAACTGAACGAAATCAAAGCGGAAAAGGTCGATATCGTCGCCACGCCGCTGACTTTCGCCAGCGAAGAGGATATCCGTGCGGCGCTGGGCGCTGGCCCGGGCTCGCTTGGCCCGGTCGGTCTGACGCTGCCAATCGTGGTCGATCGCACGGTGGCGATGATGAGTGACTTCTGCGCTGGCGCCAACAAAGACGGCAAGCATCTGACCGGCATCAACTGGCAGCGCGATCTGCCGCTGCCCCGCGTGGCCGATCTGCGTAACGTAGTGGAAGGCGACGCCAGCCCGGACGGTAAAGGCACGCTGCTGATTAAGCGCGGCATCGAAGTGGGCCATATTTTCCAGCTCGGCACCAAATATTCCGAAGCGATGAAAGCCTCCGTACAGGGCGAAGATGGTCGTAATCAGGTGCTGACTATGGGCTGCTACGGCATCGGCATTACCCGTATCGTGGCTGCCGCTATCGAGCAGAACCACGACGAGCGCGGCATTATCTGGCCAGCGGCGCTGGCGCCGTTCCAGGTCGCTATCCTGCCGATGAACATGCACAAATCTTTCCGCGTCAAGGAACTGGCTGAAGAGCTCTATAACCAGCTGCGGGCTAAAGGCGTCGACGTAATTCTGGACGATCGCAAAGAGCGTCCGGGCGTCATGTTTGCCGACATGGAACTGATTGGCGTACCGCACACCGTCGTGATCGGCGACCGCAATCTCGACAGCGAAGAGGTGGAGTACAAATCCCGCCGCGCAGGCGAGAAGCAGATGATCAAAACCAGCGAAATCCTGGATTTCCTGCTGGCTGAAATCAACGGCTGATAATCAGGCGGCGGGCCAGCTCCCGCCGCTTCAGCTTCCCGCCTCGATCGGCTGCAGCCGATAGTTCAGCGTTGTCGAAATCGCTTCGCCGCTGGCATCCGTCATCTCCAGCCCGCTGTCGCGCGGACGAAAATAGCGTTTCTCGCCCTTATCCGAAATCAGCACCAGCTTCTCCGCCGTGCGCGTCCAGTTTCCCTGCTGGCTTAAGCTAGCGCCGCCCGGCGTCAGATAGCGTTCCTGCAGGCTGTAGCGGCCGCCCTGCTGTAGCGCGAGCGTCACTTCTATACCTTCGCAATCGGCGCAGGGAATGACGCCCTGATATTGCTGCATTTTCTTTTCACGCGGCTGCACGGTGGCCGCCGCATCGTAATTTTGACAGCCCATCAGCGGGCCGAAAAACAGCGAAGCCATCAGTACGATCAGGATCTTTTTCATTTTCCCTCCTTCTGGCAGATAGTCAGTCAGATACGCGCCGCATTTTGCCGCGCAGCGATTTGGTAGCAGCTTTCCGCGCTTTCCCTTCCAGCCGCCGCTTTTTCGACGCCAGCGTGGGTCGCCCAGGCCGCCGGGCTTTCTCTACGACCGTCAGCTCCTGAATCAGGTTTTCCAGCCTTTTCAGCGCCGCTTCCCGGTTCATCTCCTGGCTGCGGTACTCCTGCGCCTTGATAATGACCACGCCTTCCGACGTAATCAGGTGATGGCTGGCCGACAGCAGGCGCTCTTTATAAAAGTCAGGCAGGCTCGAGGCGCGGATATCAAAGCGCAGATGGATCGCCGTCGAACTTTTATTGACGTTCTGACCGCCGTTGCCCTGCGCGCGAATAGCGGTTAATTCCAGCTCGCTGTCTGCAATAACGGCGTTACGCGACAGCACGATCATACCGGTTTACCTTTGACCACCCAGTCCACAAAGCGCAGTTCCAGATGATGCTGCTCGTTTGAGAGCCAGATGATGCCGTCCTGAATCGTTGCCTGCAGGGTCATCGAGCGCGAGGCCAGCTGTGTGAGCGCTTTCAGCTGTTCGTCATCCAGGAAACGCACCGTCAGGTTCTCCTGCTGTAGCTTAGTCTGGTTCTGCTGCCGCCAGATCTGCGCGGCGCGAGCGTTATAAGTATACAAGTATACTTGCGCTGCGCGACTGCACGCTTTTTTTAACCGTCGCTCGTCCGGCAAGCCCAGCTCAATCCAGACGTCAATGCCGTTGTGATCGTTCATCAGCCAGATTTCCGGCTCGTCTTCGGCGCTTAAGCCTCGGGTGAAGGTCAACCGCTCGTGCGCGTTGACCAGCCAGGCCAGCAGGCGCAGCATCAATCGCTCTTCCGTTTCAGAAGGATGTCGGGCCAGCGTCAGCACGCTGTCCAGAAAAACGTTTTTATCCATATCGGCCACGTTGACAGTGGCTTTATAGATGGTCGCTTTAAGTGCCATGGGATTCCTTATAATTGTCGCCGGGCATTGTAACCCGCGCCGCCAGCAAATCACGCTTCGCCTGGCTGATTTCCCGTGAAACCCTGTGTTATAGTCGCCGGGTCGCCAAAGAAACTCTTGAGGTGCATGTGCATTATTGTGAATTAGTTCGTCGTAAATACGCCGAGATCGGCAGCGGCGATCTGGGATACGTGCCGGACGCGATAGGTTGCGTTTTAAAAGCACTGAATGAGGTAGCCGCCAATCCTGAGCTACACTCTTCAATCAGGGAACAGGCAGCTTTTGCTGCTGCTAACTTACTGGTGAGCGATTATGTTGACGAATGATTACCGACCGATCAACTGCGATGATTACGACAATCTGGAACTTGCCTGCCAGAAGCAACTGACGCTGGCGCTGACGCTGAAAGACGGCGAACAGCTAAAGGCAAAGGCAACAGATATGCTGCTACGCAAAAAAGTAGAGTACCTGGTCGTCGATCTCTCAGGCGAGATCCGCGAGCTGCGTCTGGATCATATTGCCAGCTTCAGCCATCCGGAGCTGGGCACCGTCGTAGTCAGCGAGTCTGATTAACTTCCATCCGGGCGGAAGCGTTTCCGCCCTTCGTTATCAGGGTTGCAAACCCGCGTAGTAAGCCGCTAAATCCGCCATATCTTCCTCGCTCAGTCCTGCGACAAAAGCCTTCATCACTTCCGCCTGACCACCGCTGCGCTCGCCCTTTTTATAGGCCTGTAGCGCGTGCGCCAGATAGTCGGCGTTCTGCCCCGCCAGGTTAGGATAAAGCGCCACGGCGGCTTTGCCCGCCGTGCCATGACAGCCCTGACAGCTGGCGGCTTTCTGCTGACCGGCCTGCGCATCGGCCGCCAGCGCGGGTAAACTGGTCGCCAGCAGCAGCGCCAGCACGATTACTTTTTTCATTGCTCATCCTGTTGCCAGCAAATTCGCCAGCCGGGTTGTTTTTCAGGCTCGCCTTCACGAGTAACGAAGACGCCTACGGCGGCAATCAACTGGCTGCCATAAAACAGCAGCGGCGTGCGTTCACGCAGCCATGGCGGTATGCCAAGTTCCTGCCAGATTTTTTTCAGCGGCCGACTGCCCGCGCGTCCGACGATATGAACTCTTCCCTGCGCCTGAAAGCGCACGCTGACTGCTTCATCGGCCCGCGGCACACGCACCTCTACGCCTGTGTTGCCCCGAATCAGTTTGCCCATTTTTGCCGGCAGCATCAGTTCTTCCACGCCTTCAGGCCAGACGATAATCTGCTCGCGAACCGAATCGACACGCGCCAGCCAGTAGAGCCTGTCGCGAAACCGTCTTACCTCGAAGTCGCCCAGCCGCAGGCGCGGCTCCGCATCTTCGCGACTGCACGCCACTTCCTGCCAGATACGCGCCAGCGCGTCGCGTGAAGGCATCAACCCCTGATGCTGCGCTATCCAGCGACGCAGCAACGCCGCGCGACGGCTTTCGCTCATCGTCATCAGCGGCGCAATCGCCAGCGCGCCCTGTCCGTCAACAAGCGAAGCGAGCGACTCCGCCAGCAGTTCGTCCAGCAACTGCTCCTGTTCACCGCAAAGCGCCGCGCTGCGCGCCGCTGCGCGTGCAAAATGAGGCCAGCGCGCGTTCAGTTCAGGAAGGATAACCTGGCGAAGGAAGTTACGGTCGTAGCGCGTATCCTGGTTGCTGTCGTCCTCTGTCCAGCTCAGCTGATGCTCCGTAGCCCACAGCTCCAGCTGCGCGCGCGTTTGCGAGAGCAGAGGTCTTAAATGCAAATGCTCGCCAAACTTCGCCTCTGCTGGCATAGCGGCCAGGCCAGCCGGGCCGCTGCCTCTTTTCAGCGCCAGCAGCAGGGTTTCGCACTGGTCGTCCAGATGCTGCGCGGTCAGCAGGGCTTCACCAGGCTGAATAGCGCGGCGGAAGGCCCGATAGCGCGCCTCACGAGCCGCCGCTTCGATGCCTTTTTCCCGTCCATCGACCTGCACTTTGACGATCGTCAGCTCCACCTGCCACCGAGCGCATTGCTGCCGACACTGCTCCGCCCAGCTATCCGCCAGCGGATTGAGGCCGTGATGAATATGGATGGCGCGTAGCGAGAGATCCTGCTGGTGACGCAGGCAGACCAGCTGATGCAGCAGCACGCTGGAATCCAGCCCGCCGCTGTAGGCCACCAGCAGCTGCCGCTGCCCGGCAAGGCGTTCCTGAAGTTCGGACAGTGACATGCAAATCCCTGAAGCAAATAGGCCCGGCCAAAAGCGGCCAGGCGCTATTTTACGCCTGGTAAAGCTCCAGCGGCAAACCATCCGGATCTTTAAAGAAGGTATAACGCTTGTCGGTCAGCGGATCGACGCGGATCGCTTCGCAAACCACCCCTTTCTCTTCCAGCTGCCGTTTCGCCGCCTCGATATCCTCTACGCTAAACGCCAGATGGCGCAGGCCGCAGGCTTCCGGCCCGTTTGGCCGCACGGGCGGCGAAGGAAAAGAGAAAAGTTCGATAGCGTAGTCGCCGTTCAATGCGAGATCGCCCTTCCACGAATCACGCGCTTCCCGATAGACTTCGCCCATCAGGGTAAAGCCCAGCACGTCGCAGTAAAACGCTTTGCTGGTTTCGTAATGGCTGGCAATGATGGCGATATGATGAATCTGCCTGATAAACATGCTTTCTCCTTAAAATGGCTTCCGGCTACCTTACGCAGACCGGAAGCGCGCGACAATGGCACAATTCTGGAAGCGGGCTGGCTAATGTCGTCAGCCAGCGTCGCTACGCCTTCAGCACGCGAACCAGATATTGCCCTTCGTCGGTCAGAGTGGCGCCGTGAATATCCGTTTCAAAGCCGGGATAGTGGCGGCCAATGGTGCAGAGCATCAGCAGGAAGTCGAGCACCGCGCGGCTCTCTTCGGTGATCATCTCGCCCGGCATCACTACCGGCACGCCTGGCGGATAAGGCAGGATCATATTGGCCGAGACTCGTCCCACCAGCTTACTGATATCGACCGTTTCCACATTGCCTTTCACCTGCTGCTGGAACATCTGGTGCGGCGTCAGCTTCATCTCTGGCAGCGTGTCGAAGGCCTGCAGCATCAGCCGGGGCAAATCGTGATCGCGGATCAGCGTATGGATGCCCTTCGCCAGCGTCTGGATGCGCATATTGCGGTAGAACTCCGGCGCCTGTGCATAGAGATCCGGCAGCATGTTTCTGACACGCAGATTGAGATCGTAAGCGCGCTTAAACTCGGTCAGACCACGCAGCACGCTCATCGCCTTGGTTTTATCGATACCGATGCTGAACAGGAACAGCAGATTGTAAGGCCCGGTTTTCTCCACCACTACGCCGCGCTCGTCGAGGTATTTCGCCACCAGCGCCGCCGGAATGCCTTCGTCCGCCATTTCGCCCTGCTCGCTCATGCCCGGCGTCAGAATGGTGACTTTGATCGGATCGAGATACATATGGTCGGCATCGGCGTCGTTGAAACCGTGCCACTCTTCTTCGCCAGGTTGGATCGGCCAGCAGCGCGGTTCGTCCACGCCTTCGGGCTGCCAGATATCAAAAAACCAGCCTTCCGACTCTTCCCGCAGCCGCTGGACTTCACGACGGAAATGCAGCGCACGCTCCACGGAACGGTTGATCAGCCGCTTGCCTGGGTTGCCACGCAGCATCGCCGCCGCCGTTTCAATCGACGCCACGATAGGATAATTCGGCGAAGTGGTGGTGTGCATCATATAGGCTTCGTTAAAGGTCTGCTCATCGTACTCGCCTTTAATATGGATCAGCGAAGCCTGAGAAAAGGCGGCCAGCAGTTTGTGCGTGGACTGCGTTTCGTAGATCACCTTGCCCGGCGTGCGGTCGCCGCTCATCCCGCTTAACCCACGGTAAATAGGATGAAAATTGGTGTAGGGCACCCAGGCGGAGTCAAAGTGAATCGACGGCACGTCCAGCGTCTCTTTGATGTATTGCGTGTTATAGAGCAGCCCGTCATAGGTGGAATTGGTAATCACCGCATGCACCGGCCAGCTGGCGCGCTCGGTCTGCCCGACCTTTTGCGCAATGCTGTCGCGGGTAAATTCGCGTTTAGGGATGCCGCCCAGAATACCCAGCGCGTTGCGCGTCGGCTTCAGCCAGACAGGCACGATATCGCTCATCATCAGTAAGTGAGTCAGCGATTTATGGCAGTTGCGGTCAATCAGCACCGTGCTGCCCGACGGCGCGGCGTACATGCCGACGATTTTATTCGAGGTCGAGGTGCCGTTGGTCACCATGTAGCTTTGTTCCGCGCCGAAGGTGCGCGCAATATACTCTTCCGCCTCCAGATGCGGGCCGGTATGGTCGAGCAGCGACCCCAGCTCCGTCACCGAAATCGAGACGTCCGCTTTCAGCGCGTTGCCGCCGAAGAAATCGTAAAACAGGCTGCCGACCGGGCTTTTCTGAAACGCCGTACCCGCCATATGGCCTGGCGTACAAAAGGTGTATTTCCCCTCTTTAACGTAGGTGAACAGCGCTTTGGTCAGCGGCGGCGTAATGGTATCGATATATTCATCGGTATACTGGCGAATACGCTGGCCAATCTCTTCCGACGCGCCCAGGCCATATTCGAAAAACCAGATCGCCATACGCATCTGATTCACGCTGACGTCCATCGTGGAGTGCGTATTGATAAAAGCGTACAGCGGCAGATATTCATTCAGCTGATTGATATCGCTGCAGAGATCGAAACCGTATTCGTCCCAGTCAAAGATTACGCCGCAGATGCGTGGATTATGTTCAATCAGCTTCAGCAGGTCGCCGGCGTCTTTAGGATAGATGGGTTGAAAGCCCTGAGCGGTTAGTGCGCCAGCCAGCTCGCGGATGGGTTCATCCTTATAGAACGCGTGGTGCGGTCCCATGATCGCGATAATATTCAATGCAGACTCCTTAGTATTACGGCAAGGAGTAAGCATAGCGAAGTTGAACGGCGGAGACAGAAAAATCGCCTCCGCTGCGCTTCAGCTTTTATCGCGGACATCCTCGGATGGCGCGTTAACGCGTACGGAGTTAATCCCGTTCAGCGCGCCCTGCTTGCTGGCGTACATTTCGCTGGTGGCGATAATTTCATGATTGTTGGCGACCAGCACAAAATACCAGGGCTGATCCGTCTGCTTGTGTGATTTACGTATTTCGTAATGTCCCATCTTTTCCTCCTGATTTGTTTTGGTTCCCGCCACTATAAAAAACGGTTTCCCTGCCAGGATCAAGCTAAAACATTAAATAATTTGATCTATCTTCCTTACTTAAAAGCGCGGGCGTCTCCGCCAGAAAAGAAATTTTTGGCGTTTTACGGAGTACAGGATAGTCAGAAATAAGCAATAAATTTTATATATCTGAAAAGCTGGTTGAGTTAGCAGGAGGGGTTATTGTTGGCGGATAATGGAGATCCACGCTTTCTGAATCGCTTAACGCATCAATATGCCGGGCAAATTTAGCCCGGCGACCAGAAAAGGACAACCTATAGTCGGTGCCCTTCTGTATCTCATCTTCTTGCCAGCATTCGCACACCTGCTGGCGATAACAAGTTACACCGGTAAGGCGATACCCGTAATGAGCGCGGCGCCGGACAGCGCCGTGCCAACGATGCCTGCCGCCATAGCGACAAAACCCAGGCCAAGCGTTGGCACGCCCAGTACAGCGCCGCCGACAATCACCGGAATCGAAACCAAAAGCCCCAGCCCGCCTGCGATTTTCAGGCCGAGACCTATCAGGCCGCCGCCGCTTACAGATTGAACCTCAGCTAAAGTCAGCTCTCTCATCATTAACTCCTTCTAATTAATAACTATTCATCCTTCGCATCTATCCTCACCGTCAGGCTGAGATAATACGCACACAAATCATGCAGCAAGAGTGTGCAAAAAAGAATAATAATGAAGCCATTTTAATAAATATGAGAGAAATCCTGTTAATCAGCTGGCGAGCATCAGTCAGTTAACCATTTTTACATCAACACGCAGCTCTTTCGGCACTTCGAACACGATATTTTCTTCGCGGCCGATCAGCTCGATAGCGGCTTCGCCGCCCAGCTCGCGCAGCCGCTGGATCACCTGCTGCACCAGAATATCCGGCGCGGAAGCGCCCGCTGTCACGCCAACGCAGCTAACGCCCTTAATCCACTCTTCCTGAATATCGTCCGCCGAATCGATCAGCCGCGCCAGCTTGCCCGCGCGCTGCGCCAGTTCAGCCAGACGATTGGAGTTGGAGGAGTTGCGCGAGCCGACCACCAGCACCACATCCGCGTCTTTCGCCAGCGTGCGTACCGCTTCCTGACGATTGGTGGTGGCATAGCAGATATCGTCTTTACGCGGCCCGATGATTTTGGGAAAACGGTCGCGCAGCGCGTCGATAATATCGGAAGTATCATCGACGGAAAGCGTGGTCTGCGTCATAAAGCAGAGGTTGTCTTCGTTTTTCACCTGCAGCTTATAGACGTCCGCCGGCGACTCCACCAGATACATACCGCCAGCCGTATTGCTGTACTGCCCCATTGTGCCTTCAACTTCCGGATGGCCAGCATGGCCAATCAGAATCGCTTCGGTTCCTTTACGGCTGGCGCGTGCGACTTCCATATGCACTTTGGTCACCAGTGGACAGGTGGCATCAAACAGCATGGTCAGGTTGCGCGCTTTGGCTTCTGCCCGCACCGCCTGGGAAACGCCATGTGCGGAGAAAATCAGAATCGAGTCGTCCGGCACTTCGCTAATCTCTTCGATAAAGATAGCGCCGCGCTCCCGCAGGCTGTTGACGACATAGCGATTATGCACCACTTCATGACGCACGTAGATAGGCGCGCCATACATCTCCAGCGCGCGCTCTACGATGCTGATGGCGCGATCGACGCCAGCGCAGAAGCCGCGAGGATTAGCCAGCAGGATTTGCATTGGTCGCCTCCAGTACCGGATTGATCTCCAGTACTTCTACATCAAAGTGAATAGTTTGCCCGGCCAGCGGATGGTTGAAATCCACGGTAATGGAATCGCCGGAAATTTCGCGGATCACGCCCGGCATTTCGTTGCCGTCCATGCCGCTGAACAGCATGATGGCCCCGATTTCCGGCTCGCCCGACTCGCGGAAATCGCGGCGGGAGAAGTACTGGATAAGATCCGGACTGGCCTGGCCGAACGCCGCATCCGGCCCCAGCGAGAAGGCTTTCTTGTCGCCAGGCGCAAGGCCCAGCAGCTGCTCCTCCAGCTCGGCGGAGAGGCTGCCGTCGCCCAGACTGAATAGCGCGGGCTTGCCGTTTTCGCGCGTGGATTCCGCCGTAGAGCCGTCGGCAAGTTTTAAGGTGAAATGCACCAGCACTGCGCTGTTGCGCTGTACAGAATCAGTCATGCTCTGCCCTTTTCGCTTTGCCGGCGGGCGTCAGAAACCCTTCCAGCACAATCAGCGCGGCACCGATACAGATGCCGCAGTCTGCGATGTTAAACGTGGCAAAATGCCAGTCGCCCACGTAGAAGTCGATGAAATCGACCACAAAGCCGTGGTAAGCGCGATCGAACAGATTGCCCAGCGCGCCGCCGATAATCAACGCATAGGCGATGTTATTGAGCTTTTTGCTGGCCTCGGTGCGATACATCATCACCAGCAGCGCGATGGCGATAGCCACCGCGATGGCGGCGAAGAACCAGCGCTGCCAGCCGCCTTTGTCCGCCAGGAAGCTGAACGCCGCGCCGTAGTTGTGCGCATAGAAAAAGTTAAAGAACGGCATCACCGGCATCGACTCGTGCAGCATCAGCGTGTCCATAATCCACTGCTTGCTGCCAAAGTCGATGGCGATTACCACCAGCACCAGCCATAGCCAGCGCAGCCCGGTTGAGAGAATCGGCTTCATCAGGCGAACTTACGCTGTTCGCCAGCGCCGCTGACGTTAGTGACGCAGCGGCCGCAGATTTCCGGATGCTCCGCGCTTTGCCCGATATCGGTCGCGTAATGCCAGCAGCGCGGGCACTTCTCGCCTTCCGCTTTGTGCAGCGCAATCTTCAGACCTTTCACCAGCTCGCTCTGCTGCGCTTCTTCGGTCGCCAGCGCATAGTCCGCTACCTGCGCGCCGGAAGTCAGCAGCACGAAGCGCAGCTCGTCGCCCAGGCTGGTAAGCTTTTGCGCCAGCGCCGCATCGGCGTACAGCGTGACGGTCGCTTCCAGCGAGCCGCCCAAACGCTTATCGGCGCGCGCCTGCTCGATGGTTTTGTTGACTTCGCCGCGCACCTTCAGCAGCTCGGCCCAGAAAGCGTCGTTCATCGGTTCGCTTTCCGCCAGATCGAACAGCCCGTCGAACCACTCTTCGGTAAAGACGTATTTCGCACGCTCGCCCGGCAGCTCATTCCAGATCTCATCCGCGGTAAAGGACATGATCGGCGCCATCCAGCGCACCAGCGCTTCAGCGATATAGTAAAGCGCGGTCTGGCAGCTGCGGCGCGCCACGCCGTCGGCCTTGGCGGTGTACTGACGATCTTTGATGATATCAAGATAGAAAGAGCCCATCTCGATCGAACAGAACTGCATCAGACGCTGCACCACTTCGTGGAAGTCGTAGCTGTCGTAGGAAGCGATAATATCGTCCTGCGCCGCTTTAGCACGGCCTACCGCCCAGCGATCCAGCACCACCATCTCTTCCGGGCTGACCATATCCGTTTCCGGGTTAAAGCCGTTCAGGTTAGCCAGCAGGAAGCGCGCGGTGTTGCGGATACGACGATAGGCGTCCGCAGAACGCTTCAGGATCTCGTCCGATACCGCCATTTCGCCGGAGTAGTCGGTAGACGCCACCCACAGGCGCAGAATGTCGCCGCCCAGCTTGTTCATGACGTCCTGCGGCGACACGGTGTTACCGATCGACTTGGACATTTTGCGGCCCTGACCGTCCACGGTGAAGCCGTGCGTCAGTACCTGACGATAAGGCGCTTTGCCTTTCATCGCCGTAGAAATCATCAGCGAGGACATAAACCAGCCGCGATGCTGATCGGAGCCTTCCAGATACATATCTGGCGTGTGGCCTTCAAATTCCGGACGCGCGTCCACCACCGAATAGCTGGTGGAGCCTGAATCGAACCAGACATCCAGCGTATCCGGCACCTTGACGTAGTTTTCCGCGTCGTCGCCCATCAGATCGAACGCGTCGAGATCCCACCAGGCCTGAATGCCGTCCTGCTCGACGCGCTGCGCCACTTTATCCATCAGCGCCAGCGTATCCGGATGCAGCTGTTCAGTTTCTTTATGCACAAACAGCGCCATCGGCACGCCCCAGGTACGCTGACGCGAGATGCACCAGTCGGGACGGTTGGCGACCATAGACTCGATACGCGCCTGGCCCCAGTCCGGGATCCACTGCACGCCTTTAATCTCTTTCAGCGACTGCTCGCGCAGGCCTTTCTGATCCATGCTGATAAACCACTGCGGCGTGGCGCGGAAGATGATCGGCGTTTTATGGCGCCAGCAGTGCGGATAGCTGTGCAGCAGTTTCTCAACGTGCAGCAGCGCGCCCTTTTCACGCAGCAGTTCAACGATCATATCGTTGGCTTTAAAGACGTTTACGCCGTCCAGCGTCGGATAAGTACCCGGCAGGTAGCGACCGTCCGGGCCGACCGGGTTAGCCGCTTCGATGCCGTATTTCTGGCCGATAACGTAGTCGTCCGGGCCGTGACCCGGTGCGGTATGTACGGCGCCGGTACCCGCTTCCAGCGTCACGTGCTCGCCCAGAACCACAGGCGAAGTGATATCGAGGAAAGGATGCTGGAAAGGCTGCAGCTCCAGCGTCGCGCCTTTAGCTTCGCCCAGCACCTGCCATTCGCTGATACCAGCGCGCTTCATTACGCTTTCCACCAGATCTTTCGCCAGAATCAGCGCACGGCCTTCAATCTGTACCAGCTGGTAATCGAACTCAGGGTGCAGAGAGATAGCGCGGTTGGCCGGCATCGTCCACGGCGTGGTGGTCCAGATCACCAGCGAGATTGGGCCTTCAACCTTATCGGCGCCGAATTTAGCGCGCACGGCGTCGGCATCGATGGCATTGAACATCACATCGATAGACGGCGAGGTTTTGTCGTAATACTCGACCTCCGCTTCCGCCAGCGCGGAGCGGCAGTCCAGACACCAGTGCACCGGCTTGGCGCCTTTGTGCAAATGGCCGTTGCCGATGATTTTGCCGAGCGCGCGAATGATATTGGCTTCGGTCTGGAAGTTCATCGTCAGGTAAGGACGATCCCAGTCACCGAGCACGCCCAGACGGATAAAGTCTTTTTTCTGGCCTTCAACCTGCTCGGCGGCGTAGTTACGGCACGCCTCGCGAAATTCCGCCGCCGTGACTTTTTCGCCCGGCTTGCCGATCATCTGCTCAACTTTATGCTCGATTGGCAGACCGTGACAGTCCCAGCCCGGCACATAAGGCGCATCGAAACCCGCCAGGCCTTTGGACTTAACGATAATGTCTTTCAGAATCTTATTAACTGAGTGACCAATATGAATGCTGCCGTTCGCATAAGGAGGGCCGTCATGCAGGATAAAGGTTTTTTTCCCTTTTTTGGCTTCGCGGATGATGCCGTACAGATTGTCATCATACCAGCGCTGCAGCATTCCCGGTTCGCGTTTGGCCAGATCGCCACGCATCGGGAACCCCGTTTCCGGCAAATTCAGGGTAGATTTATAGTCACTCATCAGATTCTCGATTCCGTATTTCGCTTCTGTTTAAACCGGTGCGCTCAGTCCGAAAAAGTTTCGGGCGGCCACCACGTCTCTGGCAATTTGCTCTTTGAGCGCGTCAAGCGAGGCAAAACGCTGCTCGTTTCGTATTTTTTCACACAGCACCACTTCTATATGGCGCCCATACAGGTCAATTGCAATGTCCAGCAGATGGACTTCCAGCTGCTGGCGTATGCCCGCCACCGTGGGGCGAGTGCCGATATTAGCGACGCCGGGCAAAGGTTTGTCACCGAGGCCATGCACCTCGACGGCGTAAACGCCTTTCACCGGCGAAACGTAGCGCCTTAACGGCAGATTAGCCGTGGGAAAGCCGATGGTGCGGCCCAGCGCGTCGCCGTGCACCACGCGACCGGATATGCTGAAGGGATGTCCCAGAAGCGCGTTCGCCAGCGGTAAATCGTCCGCCGCCAGCGCCTGGCGCACCGCCGTACTGCTGATGCGCCTGCCGTCGTCGCAAAAGGTTTGGGTGCTGATAACGTCAAAACCGTAGTCATGGCCCGCTTTCTGTAATAACAGGAAATCCCCTTCGCGACCAGCGCCAAAGCGGAAATCGTCGCCGACCGCCAGAAAGCGCACGTCGAGCTTGTCGACCAGCAGATCGGCGACAAAGCTGTGCGCGGACTGCGCGGCAAAACGCCGGTCGAAGCGCAGGCAGAGTACGGCGTCCACGCCCGCTTTCTGCAGATAGCGCAGCTTTTCGCGCAGCCGCGTCAGCCGTGCGGGCGCCTTATCGGCGGCAAACAGCTCCAGCGGCTGCGGTTCAAACAGCATGACCACTACCGGCAGCTTGCGCTTGCGCCCCTCTTCACGCAGTCGGGCCAGCAGCGCCTGATGGCCGCGATGCACGCCATCGAAATTACCAATGGTCAGTACGCAGCCGCGATGCTGCTCCCGGAGGTTATGTATGCCGCGGATAAACTTCATGGCTGGCTCAGGTTCGTGGAAATCGGCGGATTATACCAACTACCACCAGGAAGGTTAACCCGCGAATGTGCCTTTACCGCTTTAATGCCGGCTTTTTCTGTCGCCGCTGACAGGCGATACCATTTTTATTGTGAATAAGCTGTATTCATCGCCGTGAAGCTGGTAGAATCTTGCGCCATCGAAACGTAACCAGGTGTCGTTGTTTCAGCGGCGCTTATTTGCACAAATCCATTGACAACCACGGGCTAAAGAGGCATATTCCTCGGCCTTTGAATTGTCCTCATAGAACTATTTGGGAGTTGGACCTTGGCTAATATCAAATCAGCTAAGAAACGCGCCGTAACGTCTGAGAAGCGTCGTAAGCACAACGCTAGCCGTCGTTCAATGATGCGTACTTTTAT
>Ga0157363_1001395_pt1 | contig 20066 bp, 17 predicted proteins | sample AttsexASBM1_FD_111477 | JGI IMG/M metagenome (GOLD analysis project Ga0157363, IMG submission 111477) | Fungus gardens microbial communities from leaf cutter ant in Ribeirão Preto, State of São Paulo, Brazil - Atta sexdens ASBM1 | ecosystem: Host-associated > Fungi > Mycelium > Unclassified ... | reverse complement strand
CAAGGAGCACGGAGCCAACCACAACAACAACAAGGAGCACAGAGCCAACTACAACCACAAGGAGCACGGAGCCAACCACAACAACAACAACAACAAAAAGCATGGAGCCAGCCACAACCACAAGTAGCACAGAGCCAACAAGCAGCACGGGAAGCATGGCATCAAGCACAACAACAACCACAAAGAACATGGAGCCAGGCACAACAACCACAAGGAGCATGGAGCCAACCACAACAACAACCACAAGGAGCACAGAGCCAACTACAACAACAACCACAAGGAGTTTGGGGCCGCCCACGACAACAACAACAGCAATACAGAGCACCAACTTTATCTCAACAGCAGCAAAAAGCTTCAAGTAAATATTCTCTAATAGTAATACAATCAGAAACAGCAACAATTATTATATATATTATTTAATATATTTTTTAATATTTGATATAAAAAAATTTATATAAAAAAGTTTATAGTTATATAATTTTTTAAAAAGTAGAATTGCTCTCTTATTCATATATTAATATACTTGTATTCATAACTTAACAAAATGAATAATTTTTTTATCTCATGTATAAAAATACTTTGACAAAGTTATTGAAAAGCAAATACTTTATATAAACATATAAAATAGTTTATATACATAGAGTAATATACTAGAATTAAATACAAAACATCTAATCAGGTATTGATTTTTTATTTATTTCATTTTAATTATTTTTTTATATAAAATGATTAGGAAAATTGAATCATAATAAAAAAGTTAGTTTTATTTTTAAAATTATTTTTATTAAAAAAAAAATTTTCTTCATTTTTCTAAACGAATTTGTCTAATGAAGATAATGTGGTCTAAAAACTGTCTCAAATTAAACATATTTGTGCACGCGCGCGCGCGCGCGCGCGCGCACACACACACACACACACACACACACACACACACACACACACACAGGATAAGGAAAAAATACAGGAATCCTGAAGTATTTAAAAAAAATATAAATTTTATAAAAAACTGTTTCAAATAAAAGTTGTAGAATTCACAAAGATATATTTCATAGTTATGTATATATAAATATACATATTTTTATTTTTTATAGTTGATATTGGTGCTGCTGGTGATCGACAAGTACAGGCAATTGGTAGTGGTGTGCAGCCATCAACAAATACTACATCTCTTGATGTATGATTATGTATTATTATGTTATACATATATACATAAAATACAAATATTATTTTTAAATATAATTATATGCGCGTGTTTAATAAAATATCTATTACAAATATCTTACGAATATATAGTGCATTCTGAATTTATTTAAAATTTTTTTTTTTTTTTCCAGATATCTGAGCTTTCTTTAACAGATCCATTCCACAAAGAAAAGTCTGAAAAGGTAAAAATGTCATCTGAACAATTAAAAATATATCTTGACATGATACCAAAGAGAAAAAATCCTCTATGTGGTGGGAAAATAGGAAAAAACATTTCTGTGTTTACAAATATGTACCAAATTATATTCAGCGATAAGTTTGTAACCAACGCAGTTCATTATGATATTGTTATTCGTCCTTTCGATGAAAAGCCCAGCAAAACAGAAACGAAAAAAGAAATCAAGCTTCCTAAGATTTTATGTAGAAACATTTTTGAACAATGTAGAAATAAACATTTTAGCAAGAGATTTCCAGCTTATGATGGGAAAAAAAATGCATATAGCGCAAATGAGCTTCCTTTCTCCAATTATGTAAGTAATACACACGTTACAATAATTGTAACACAATTTATCACATGGAACAAGTTTTTTAATATTATTTGATTAAAATATTTTAAAAACAAAGAGAAAGAGTTTTTTATAATAATTTAATTTTTTTTCATTCTATATAGATGCAGGATGTTTTCTGGTTCTTAAATGAGAAGGGACAAAAGAAACAATATGAAATTACTCTGAATAAAGTGGCTTATATTGATCTTAGTTGGATAAAAAATTTGAAACCTGGTCTTGCAGAAAATAAAGATCGAACCGCTTTACAAGTCTTGGATATAATCATGCGTCATGCACCAGAATCGAGGTTTATTAATGTAAGCGATTAATAGAAAGATGATATTTGGCCTCTCTTAAATGTTTCCACTATTAGGTAACGAAGTTACCTAATACTAGTTCTAGTGATTACTTATGGAATCATTTGTTTAGAAGCTACTGTTATGCAGTGGTAGTAAGATGCTAATAGCTGGCATTTATTATAACGCATTTTTACATTTAAACATTACGAAACATTTTTAAGATACAGTTCAGTATTTAATTACATATACGTCCTCATTTCTTTTTAAATTTGAACGTATTAATATAAGTATGTATTAATATAAGTATTTTTGAATGTATTGTTATTTAGCATTTTATTTGACTATATATGTTTCGAATTATGCAAAATTAAATAATAGTATGGCTTCGAAGAGTATGAACTGTATCATCCATATCTAAGTATATAGATCAAATATAATTAACAAGAATAAGAAAGAGAGAACATAAAGACAATCAACTCCCTCTCTTTCTAAGATAGTGATTGATAAAAAGAAATAAAGTGTATTTTGAGTCTAGAATCAATTGAGCAGTACTTGGATGAATGTAATCATTAAATTTTAGATTTAATATTGATTGTTAATCAATATTAATTAATTAAAATTATCAAGTTATTGTGTAAATGAAGGGCCATAATATTTTCTTCTCTAGTAATGTTATAATAATTCAAATTGATTAGCACTAATAAGCACTAATAATAAGTTATTAAGTTTAATTATAAATAACATTCTCTCGATTTTTTTTTAATAAATCGCATTTATTTAAATAATTTTGCATATTAATTTGAGAACAGAAACTAACTTTTTAAAAGTATGTATTTATTTATATTCTTTATAAAATGTATGATATAAAATATGTTATAGGTTGGAAGATCACTCTATTGGAATATAGATAAGATTGAGCCACTAGGTGGTGGCTTAACTCTAGCACACGGTGGATTTCTCTCTGGTGTACTTGGGTGGCAACCGTATCTAAATGTAGATGGTAAGACATCCATGTTGATCGATATGATTTTTTATCATTTCAATTATAAATAATACTTTTACAAAGCTTTTAATAATTTTTAAACTGAAAACTACAATAAATATATTTATATAATCTCTATATTACTTCTTATATTTTATTTAGTTGCTCATAAAGGATTTACTATGAATTTAAAAGTACTTCAATACATATCTGATGTTACAAGAATCAAGGAAGAAGACCTTTCTTATAACGTTATAATGAATTGTAGAAACAAGATATTAAATTTTTTGAAGGGCTTAAAAGTGATTTACGCAATACCTAATTCACCAATTTCGAAACGTACGTACCGTGTACTCGATTTGTGGCCCGATAGTTGTAACTCACATAAGTTTACATCATCCGATGTAACTTACACAATAACAAAATATTTTCGGGACATAAAGAAATATAACATAAAGAGGACTGATTTGCCTACTCTTCATGTGGGCAAGACTTTCAACGGAGGCAAAGTCTTGGTGCCTCTTGAAGTATGTAAGCTGTTTTATATTTGCTACAAGTGATAATGTAAAATAAATTAAAAATTTTTTTGAACACTTATAGTTATGCACCATTGTGGGTGGTCAGGCCATTAATAAAAAACTAGATGAACACCAAACCACAAATATGATTCGAAAAGCAGCAACGGCTGCGCCTATCCGTAAACAGAACATAGAAGCAGCGGTAAAAGATTTTTACATTGTTAGATTGAACATATTATACCGTTATATTTATTGTGTTATATGTCTATAGTTCCAGAAACTGGAAATAAATCGTAGTTCTGTTATGGAAAAAGAGTTCAATCTATCTGTGAGTACAGAAATGCAAAAGGTTAATGCCAGAGTTTTGCCACCTCCTGGATTGAAATATGCTAACTCAACGATGACAGTAGAAAGAGGAATATGGCGTTTGCAACAGTTTAATCAAGCCAAAAGTTTGGGACCTAATTCATGGACTATTCTTATTTTAGCTAATACAATATTGGATAGTGAAATACATTTGTTTGTAGCAGAATTACAAAAAAATGGTTAAGTATATGAAAAATAAAATTTTAATAAAGTTTTGAAATGTATTCTATATTATATATATATATATATATTTTTTAAAAGTTTCCAAAAAGTATAATACATCTAATTGTTGATAAAAAAATTATGCATAATTTACAATTATGAATTTATATGTTAACAAAAAAATTGCAATTTTGAATTATGTTATATAGTTGTGTTCATATTACATTTTGTTATTATATTAATTATAATAATCCATTTTTGTAGCAAAAACCGTTGGTATGACAATTGGTAAGCCTGAAAGTCCATTTAAAAAATTTGTTACAAACGATTTAAGAGGTATCACAAATTACTTCAATCAATATAAACATTTACAATTGATAATAGTTATCATATCAGATTATACAGACATAACATATGGTGAGTACATGTGATTTTTTTCATTATTCTTTCTTATTCTGAATATAAATTAATGTAATGATACTTATCATTATCTTAGGAAACGTAAAAAAAATTACCGAAATGGACATAGGTGTTTTGACACAGTGTATAAAATGTAAAACTGTGAAATCATGCAATGCTGCTACAATAAAAAATCTTCTACAAAAAATAAATTCAAAACTAAATGGCATCAATCATATATTGGATAAAATGTGAGTGAATAATATTTGTGCTTTGTTTTATAAAAATATTTGTAGTCTCGAATAAAACTGTTTTTTTTCTCTCTCTCTCTCTTAGGCCATCATGTTTAAGTAACTATTCTTGTATGCTTGTTGGTGCCGATGTAACTCATCCGGCCCCCGATTCTAAAAGTATACCATCTATAGCGGCGGTTTGTATAATTATTAAACGCAGCTTTTCTTTTATGTGAATATATGTATTAATAAGAAATGTCACTAATTTAGGTTGCTGCAAGTAGAAATAATTCAGCTTTTCAGTATAATGTTACACTCAGACTTCAACCACCTAAAGAAGAAATGATTTTAGATCTTGAAGCAATAATATTATCACAACTTAATATTTATTATCAGGAAACAAAGTCTCCACCGCGGAGACTCATCTATTATCGGTATGTATTGGCAATGTTCAATATTATATTATATTAATTATTAAAAATAAATTCTTTTTATATATATATATATATATATATACATAAAAAGAAAAACTATTACATATAAACAATTATGAATTATATTCAGTTAAGAATAAATAAAAAATTTATTAGTGCACATTGATTCCATATTTATATCAATATCTAGAGACGGAGTTAGCGAGGGACAGCTTCCTCAAGTTATGTTTTATGAAATAAACGCCATTAAAAATGCAATTAAAAGATTTAATAAAGATAATATTGAAGTTACCTGCATGGTTGTTCAGAAGAGACATCATGTGCGTCTCTTTCCTGCAAATCAACATGAAACAGATGACAGAAACGGTAACGTGAGAGCGGGTACAATTGTCGATACAACTATTACACATCCAGATCATATCGATTTTTATCTCGTATCACATGCGAGTATTCAGGTAAAATTATTGGTTTCTTTTTTTAATATGTTTATATGTATAATTATAAATGGCTCATTGTTTATAAATAAATATCAACGTAATTTTACAATGAATAGCAATTAAGAATAATTAACTCGTAATAATTCTAATAATTCACTTCAAGATACTTCAAAGTATATATGTATTAAATAATTAAATTTCCAAACTATATGTTTACGCATATGGTTACGCATTTCTTCAACCAAATAAAATTCATTTGATATATAAATGTTGATTATACTATAAATGCAAACACACACACACAGGGTACAGCAAGGCCTACAAAATACAGATGCATATGCAATGATTCTAAATTTAACGAAGATCAGCTTGAGGAAATGACTTATTTTCTTTGTCATATGTATGCCCGCTGTACAAGATCGGTAAGCTATCCGGCACCAACGTATTATGCTCATTTAGCAGCTTTTCGCGGAAGAGCCTTATTACAAGGGTAAGCAATCAATTACAATATCGAATATTAGTTACGATTATGATTTATAAAACATTATTTTCATTTGCAGGAACCCAAACTTTAATTTGGCTGATTTAGAAAGGGAACAAAGAAATTTTAAAATGAAGATGGCAGCATCGCCGATGTATTTCGTTTAAGGATATATTATTTATGATTTTATGGATTTCTATGTGGATCCCTTATAGTTGAGATATAACAGTTAATTTTATTTCCTTTGGGCAATAATTGTATTGAATAGATTCTCTTATTGCAGAATTCAGCACGCGATATACTTTTTGGTCGATTTTCAGTCTGATGTGCGCGGGTTAGTGAGGTAAGGGTCGAGAAACTAAGCTGAAAATCGACCGAAAAGTATATCGTGTGCCGAGCACTGTCTTAATATATAAATTAAGTATAATTTCTACAATTAATTAATGATAATGTAATTGATAATTGTTTGCATTTATACATCATGTTTCAGTTACACATTGAGAAAAAATATAAGATAACAAAAAGAAAAAAAGATTTAGGATGAACGGTGTAGGACAAACTATGTTACAATATGTTAAAATATACTTTATCTTAAAAATTATAAAAGAAAAAAAATGATGAATTTTATGTTATTAGTACATGGATATATAAACATAAACATATATGTTTTATATTATATATATATATATATATATATATATGTGTGTTATATATAATATATATTATATATTATATATGTAAAACATTATACATATAAGTATCTTAATTTTTTTATAATTAAAAAATAATTATTAATCAGTCAACAACATTGGCATATAGGTTGTGTAATTATGCAGATATTTTATATATTTATATAACTTCCGTAATTAGTTTTCATTTTGTTGTATATTCATTTTGTTATTTTATAATTATAAAATAACAATTATACTCCATAATTAAATCCGTGCAAATATGAGCATATTTACACATATATAATACTATGATGCAAAAAATACTTGTTTCGTACTTACATAATTGTTTATTAGAACAAATTGTTAATTAGAACACAAAACATAAAGAAAGAATTAAAGATAGTGATAAATAAAGTTATAATAAAAATAGATAATTATATAGATTATGATGAATAGTGATGGAATACATTTATACATGTCTTCGCGTCCAAATATTATATGTAAATTAAACGATTTTCTGAACGATATTTATCAATTCTAATTCATAAATACTTAATTCTAATTTTTTATTAATCAGGAAGTTATTTAAATATTTCCACGAAATTATTGCATACGTTACACATACAATAATATAATATTAATCGTTTATGAACATTGTAGTTATATTCAACTATAATTATGAGTTTTTATGTATAAGAATATAGAATTAAAAAATTATTATGTATATGTAAAACAAAAAGTCAAATAATAAAAAGGGTTTCTAAGACAAATAAGATAAAAAAATTGAGCCCATACATTTTATAATGTAGATGGAAAGTGCGTGCATGAAAACTACAAACAGCTAGTGATGAATATTTGCGAGAATATTTTATGTTCTATTGACAAGAATGTTTTGATATCATTTTAAGATATTGTTCTGCAATTTTAAAAAATGTCAGTTTCCGAGAAAGTGCTGATACGAAAAATTAAAAAATGAAAAGACAAAATTAACTGTACTAAAACGGCGGGAAGAGCAAAAAGATAAAAATATTTTTATTTTTGAGGTTAGTTCTCATATGGAACATTTAAATAATAAATTTGTATTTAAAGAAATTGTATGGTAAAACTAGTTGTCTCTCAATATTAATCTTCTTTTATTTTTTTTTTAAATGCGTTTATCATTATTTATCTTCAATAAAATACTTTTGTTATATAGATACAATCAGAAAAAAATATCCGAGACAAGTCGACAAACACAAAGGATATCCCTTCAAAAAGTCTGTATAAATTCTTCTAATTTATTCCTACAATTTATTTTTTAAATTATTTTAAATGTACAAGGTGTGAATTTTTTATCATTTAAAGAAATTGAAAACGCTATTTGCAGAATTAATCATGTGTATTTTCTGTTTTATTATATAATTATTAATAATGATCCATGTATCTTTTTTTTAGGAAAGATGAAATGAAATATATCCAAGAAAAATGAAGAGTCTGAGGAGATAATTAAACAATCTTCAATTTCTGAAAATCGTATGTATTTCTGATATGACTAAGCTAGTAACTGAATGATATTTCTGTACTTTCTAATAATATTATACATATTGCTCACGAACATCGTTTGTTCTTTGTTTAACATTTGATAAATGATAAGAATGAAATGATTCTACGAATGTTAAATGGAACACAGCCATTATTTAGCACTTTCTAATAACATTATTTATTATATATATATATATATATATATTGTTATTTAACACTTGATACAGCTATAGATTTTGAAATGATGAATGATACAAGCTGCTCAATATTGAACCAGATGATAATGAAAGCAATGGAGAATATGGATTTTACATATATGATTGAGATACAAGCATTAGCTATTCCATTTTTTCTTGAAGGGAGAGATTTGATTGGTGCTAAAACTGGATCTGACAAAACCTTTTTAATTCCTGCTGTTTAATTAATTTATAGGTGGAAGTTCATGCCTTATAATGGTATGTAAACTTGATAGCCAGTGTTAGAAAAGCATTTAGATTATTTTTTATTTCATAAATAATGAAATTATTCTTATATAAATATTTTTTATGAATTTATTTTTATGTAAATAAAAAATTATTTAAATGCAACTGTAATTTTCGTCCAGTATAAAGTATATAATATTCAATAATGATATATCCAATTGATATATAATTTCTATCTTTTATATTTTAATTTCTATCTTTAAATTATATTGAGATGAATTAATAGAAAAAGCTACTAATAAGAATAAAGTTGTCTCGATTCTAACAATCCAGTTATAAAAAATCAGCAGCAAATTTGAATGGATAAATGTTTACTGGTTGTATCATTATGTCTCCCACAAGAGAATTGTCTATACAAACTTTCGGAGTCTCGGAAAAATTAATGAAATATTATTATGATACATATGGTCTTCTGATGCCATAGATAGAGCGAAATGCAAAACTCGGAAAAGGGATCAATATTATTGTGGCGATGCTAGAACGATTATTAGATTATTTGCAAAACACACCTGATTTCTTATAAGAAATTTCTTCAATATTTGATCATTGACGAAGCAGATCGTATTTTAGATATTGGATACAAGGAAGAGTTGAAATCATCAACATTCTTCCCAGTAAGTACACTGCGTATTAATTATTAAAAGTAAATTGTTTTTGTCTTTACTACTTGAATTACTGTTGCAGAACGTCGGCAAATTATCCTCTTCAGCGCGACACATACACAAAAGATCATAACAATAACAAAATAAGCGTTAAAAAAAACTTATATATGTGAAAGTCGACAAGGATATGGCGACTGTGGAGGATTTACAGCAGGATTACATAGCATGTCGAGTGTGAAAAGATTTCTACTTTTGTTCACGTTCTTAAAGAAAAACAAAAAAAGAAGATGATGATTTTCTTCAATTCTTGCATGTCCGTTAAATATTACCATGAACTTTTAAACTAATTGATTTACCAGTGAGTATACATGTATGTTATTAGATTTTTCCGATGTCACTCGAAATCGCAATATTTTTATGAACTTAGTGTTCATGCTTTCATTAACAGAGCAAGCAGAAACAGACGAAAAGAATTACCTTTCATCAATTTTGCAACGCTTTTCTCAATAATAAATACTAATTAATGAACATTGATTTTTAACATTGAATTTGTACGACTTTTAGGAATATATCCATCGCATTGGTTGAATCGCTCGCGGAGACAGTAGTAGCGATCATACATTGCTGATGACAATCAGAAGAGCTTCCTTCGTTATCTCGAAATAGCTCGTGTATCCATAAACGAATATGAATTCTCTTGGAATAAAATTGCCGATATACAATTATAAACAATGAATATATTTTACGTAATTTTTTCTTTTAAAATTTAATATTTTTTATCTGGACTATAATTTAAACACTCTGAGGTTAAACTGAAACTAAGAAATATTAAAACATTCATGAGAATGTATGTATGATTTTACCGCATTTTTTTAAAGTAGAGAATTGAAATGTATACGATTCTTAATTTAATTAAAATATCTGCGTAGATATTCAGTAATATCTATAAAGCTATTATATAGGACATCTTCTGTTTTAGCTTGAGAAGTTAATTGAAGTTAATTACTTCTTACACCAGTTGACAAAGGAAGCCTTCAAGAATTACATTCGTATTACAGAGCGTATTATTCACATCATTTGAAGCAGATCTTTGATATAAAAACTCTAGATCTGGCGAAAGTCGCCAAATCTTTCGGATTTACTGTATCACCCATAATAGGACTTAAGTATATTTTTTAATTTAACAATAAAAATTATATATAATAGAAATATACATTCTAAGTTGAAGCAAAAGTGCAAAAGTTTGCAAGCTCGGACAAATTTATTTATAATTTTTTAAATTTATAGATATCTCTTCAAAGATTCTTAAGTATTTATTCAAATCTTCAACGATAACATAGGCAAAAAACATTCAATCTATATTTATCGCCTACATTTGAATTAATCAAATTAATTTTAATTATTGCTTTCTCAATATTAAATTAATTCATATGTGAGTTCGAACACAAATATGCGCCACTAATTAGCTTAATGTTAAACTTTCATTTTTTCCTATTTAACTCTTTAATAGAAGTGGAAATTAGAAGTGAAGTAAGTCTTCACGATCACAAAAAGAAACTCAGCGGAGACGGTTAAGGATATTTCAAAAATATAAACGATCCGGCAAAGCGGCTGAAACGCACCAAGACCTTTCGCCAGATAGCAAACGTGGGCAGGATAATCGGTAATTCAGCAGGTAACAGGCATCCACGCGCACCTTATAGGTGTAGACGATAGACAATGGTGTTCGACGACATCATTAAGCATTCAATATCAATTTAATGATATTAATATTAATTCTTAATATTAATAATCTCGATGTGATAACTTTAGCATCGACAGTTGACAATTCCAATTTGATTGCTAGAAAATGATCTTATCGCACTACTGACAATTCATAAATAAAGTGCTACATGTGAGAAGCATATGTCCAGATCATATTAACCTTCCATAGTTTAATGTTTTTTTTTTATTGTTTTTCTAATCCAATCGATTCACTAGTGTCAGATTGTGTTTTTCAAAGAGTTTTTGGACTCTAAAAAATCTAAAGAATTCTGATATATTCAAGAATATGATTTTACAATATCCGAAATATTTTCATTTTGTTTGTATTTGCGTGGCTCTTCAAAGCCTCGGTTGGACTACGAAGGATTAAAGTCAAAATATTGCATATACTATGTATATACGTGATAAGTGAATAGCTTTAGTGAACGAATAGCTTTAGTAATAATCATTTGAATCTTCATCGAACGGTATCACTTTATACACGAGATTAAAACATAAGATATTTGAGATATTAAGCCTTAGTTGAGGCATAATTGTACATTTTTAGATTTGATATCAGATCGAAAATACATTCGCTTTATGTTAATAAAAAACTATCATTCTAGATTTATTCAGCTTTTTCTTCTTAATGATTGTGACTTCACTTTGTTTTTCCTAAGTTTTTTTATCGAGTTAGTCAGAATCTACAAATGCAGTTTTTTCTCTTTATTCAAAGATTTGAAGATTACAGAGGCGATCGAGATGGGAATAGAAGAAGGATGTGGAGTAACAGGGGAAAAAGTCCAAGACGAAGTAATTTATAACGTGCGACACCCACACGGTTTTCACAGTGAGTCCATGTACGGACGCGTGACGTCAACGTCACTTTTGCATTAGCCAGCGTGTGCGTGCGTGCATGCGTGCGTGCGTGCGCGCGTGTAGGCGCTGGATACACGGCATAGAAGGTAAAGTCCGTGGGAGAACACTAAAGAGGCAGCGTAATCGACGTGGCCGATCAATCGATCGGAAATCACACCTTGAATTCGATCTATGCGCGATCATTCCGTCACCGGTGATTTTTCGAAAGTTGCGGACGAGAGGCTGATTGTAATTGAACAGAATCCAAGAATAGAAACGCCTTATAATTTGCTAATTCGAATTCAAATTCATGGATTGGACTTTTCGAATATCAAACCATCGAGTCTCTCATTTAAATTGCGATTACAAAAGTTACAAATATTAAATTGATTTTTAAGATTCATTTCTTAAATTTTTCAAGGCTTTCGATGGAAATATTATCAGCGAAAAGATGGTTACAATTAATGAAGACCTAAAATTCAAATTGTTCAGATAATTCGAGCACCTGGATTTAAATAATCTCTGGATAATAATTGTTTTAGATAATTGAAAGATCATATTCGGATTATAGCATTGTAAACATTAATTTAATGTCCTCAAATTTCAAGTACTCATTGTTAAAAGAATTTGTTAAATTCTTTACGGAAAACATTTTGTTGAAATATCTAAAAATTTAGCTAAATACAGATCTGAAAAAAATTTTGTTAGACTATCAAAATAATTAGTAAATTCAAGTATAATGCTATCAAAAATTTTGACCTTTTACCACCAATCACGTTTGAGCGTCCTAAATAATTATTTTGATAGTACAACGAAATTATTTTTCTATATAATTATTTTGATAGTACATCAAATTATTTTCGAATATGAATTTAGTTAAATTTTTACATAGCAAAATTATTCTTTTCGTGTTGATTGAAATGGAATTTCAAAGGATGAAAATTGAGCCAACCTTGAAAAGAACAATTTTTAATCTTTAAGAGTAAGATTTTATTTCTTAGAGTGATATTCACTCTAAAATTTTTAGAGAGAAGACTCTTAAAAAAAAAAATAATTTATTTACTGTATTTTAATAATCATAATTGACTCGTCGTTGGACACGATCTGTTTTGCAGTCTTCATTAATGAAAGATTATAATAAAGCCTCAATTCGTACTTTTTGCTGCTGAAAAAAAGACAGAAAGACGAAAGGAGAATAGACTTTGCTTTCTTTCCACACGGATGAAACATTCCGTAACCACGTGCGCTCTCTTAAGCGATCCGTAAAGACAAACTAGTGGCGCACCGTTGACACCATTAATTGTCAACGGTGACTACCTCGTAATGGTATTTCCATTTAGTAATCCAGCCGGGCAGAAATCACAGTAATGTTCCTCCTACAGGATTGGTTGTACACACCGGATCCCGTATAAAAGCATGCCTCATGCGAGAAACGCATGATACTAGAATAAAATTTTTCTAACGACGAGATGTGACTAGAATTCGCTATACTCTTTTGTTAAACCGATTTATAGTATTATTTTTCATCTTTTCTAACATTTTATTTTCAAGACAAATTCACTCTTTAGAACTTTATTAGAATTGAATGAAGATTCTTATATCAATTTCTATATTAACTCGATTTAATTCACTTTTTGTCCTTTTTTTTATTCTAAGGCAAAGATAAAGTATAAATTAAATCGAAATTAAAATTTTAATTAATAGACAATTAATTAAAAGGGACATTACATCATTATCCTAACTTGTTAAGCGAACCTTTTAGCCATGATATTTTAAATAAAATGGTCAATATATGTACGTCGGACCAATATTAATTTGTGAGTTATAAACATATTACTATTATATTTTCACTTTTAATTAGTGAGAATGTTCTAATCTCTATCGCGATCTTGGAATTATTATAGCCTGCATTGAAAAAAATGTTTTGATTAAAGTAATGGCATTTTGATAAGATCAAATAGAATTATAATATCCATTGCTCTTAAAATGCCATTTCTTCTTATTGGTACGTTTTGTTGATTTCAAAATATTTTTGTCAGATCAGCTAGAGATCGTATATATGATCAGAGTTTAGCCACAAGCGATTTTGTCAAAATCTTTTACAAGAGAAAGGTATATATAATTTCTCGTAGAGAGTACATATACTCTCTCATTTTAACTTGTACTTTCTATAATCTTAATTAAAGTTAATAAGTACATATATTGCATGGGAGAAATTATAAAAATCTTTTTCTTTCGTAGGATTTTGACAAAATTGCTTATGCTCTGTTATAGAATTCTAAGATAAGCAAAATTCTCTAAAAGGAAGAAAAAGAAATAAATCCCGATTAAGAGCATCGTTAGTGTACGGCACGTGCGTCGTTAATATATGAATCGGCGACATGCTCGCGGGTATCACCTTGTACGTTCACGCCTTGGTCGGCGTTAGTATATCGCAAGTGAGTAGGTAGAATTATTAATTATGCATTCTAAGGCACGCCGGAGCTCCGGAGATCGTAACGATGTTGCGCACCGTTGATGTAATGCACCGATCTTAGTTGGGAGAGGTCGGCTTGTTGCGCACTCAGGATGTGTTCTACACGGCCTATTTTTTTCTCCCTACTTCTGTCCACGAACGCATTCTTCGCGAAGCCGGGACGATTGGCGAGGAAGTATATCGCACTACCGTATCCCTGTCTTGTCAATCGGCACTTCGGTTATTCAGTCATATTAAAAGTTCATCTTTCTTAAGTCTTCAATAAGACATATTGCTCATTTGTTGTCAATAAGACATATTGCTCATTTACAACAACGACATAGAAAATAAAGTTTTCAGAAAAGTTTTCAGAAAATAAATTTTCCAGAAAATTAATTAAAATATTTTGAATTATTAAAATTTTGTAATATTAATTTAGAAATACAATTTTGATTAATAATAGATTATAAAAATAAAAATGTTTTTTAAAAATATATTTCTTTCTTGAAAACGTTACAATTTTTATAAAAATTGGAAGGAATTATCTAATTACATATATCTATATATATATATATTTTTTGTATTTGCCAAATTGGATCTATCCAGCGATTCTAAAAAATTCTGATACATAATTTAATTAGAATTTTATATCTTAAATATTTTATCCTTTCGTATCTACTACAATGAATTTCAAATTTTTATATTTTGGTTCCATTTTCCTATAATCAGCGATCTCAAAGATATTTAAAAATAAATAGACCAAATATGTTCTTAAAAAATCCGATAAAAAGTTAACGATTTGCATATGCGCGCATGTCGTCGCGTCCGGAACCAAGATTGGCCAAGATTAAAAATTGTAATTGGAAACCCATAACTGGGAAAGATCACCAGAAAAATTTTAGAGGAAGTGATCTTCCCTTCAAGAATTCCATGGCGTTCTAGCTAACTCCAGCTGAAATCAAAGACATTTTCGACATAAAATATAGATATACATCCCGCGAGATCATTCGTGGTAGTGAAAGACGACGTATCTGAAAAAGAAAAAAAAGATACAATAATTCATCTCTCACGGATATACGCAATATCGCGTTAAGAGAAACGGACGGTGCGTTGGCCCGTGGACGCGGGCCTGAATTATCCAACTTCGCGACACGATGGTATGGCGCTTATCTCCCTCTCCCTTTCTCTTTCCGTTTCTCTCGCTCTCGCTCGATGCTAGCGCGTATGCAGAGGCCGTATATGGTAGTGGGCGGTAAACGCATAGCGAGTGGCGACGTTCCTCATGATGACCGACAACGCAGGGAAACGCGGCGCGCGTAGCGCGCATGCGCCCGCTAGCCCGCTCCTCGGCTCGAGTCGGCGCCGCTCGACTCGACTCGACGTAGGCGCGCATGCACCGTGCACGGGCGGTGCAATCAGTAGAGCCGAGAATTCCAAAGCGTGTGTACTTACTCTTGAATTCTCGCGATTCGCATTCCGATTTTATCCTCCTCACGCAAGCGAGCGAGAGAGAGAGACATACACCATTGTCTCTATGCATGTCTAATCCTTTCTCTCTCTCTCTCTCTCTCTCTCTTCCTTTCTCTCTCTCTCTCTCTCTCTCTCTCCCTTTGCCGTTTTATCCGATTCTCTTTGGTTTTTTCTTTCTCTCTCCAAAACTTTGTCGATCGTTCTATTTATCTTCGACGCTCCTCTCTCGCTCTCTTCTCTTCCTACGTTCTTTCTCCCTCTCTCCATCCGTATCTCCCTCTCACTCCCTTCCTACCGTCGCTCCCACGTCGCTTCTCGCGATCTACTGCGGCGTGCGTTTACCAGTGGAATCGTTCTTGAAAGCGCAATAATCAACTGTGACGACGTGAGTGTGTTTCCTCGAAAAGGAAAGATTGACCGAGTTAAGCGGGATAAAACTGAAGAAAAAGGGAAAGAATTATCTTCGACGGAGTTGACGGGAGAAATATATATCGAAGAAATCGGACGCTAATACGAGAAGAGAAGCGATCAAACGGAGTTCTCGATTACATCGCTGAAAAAAAAATAAAAGTAAAAGAAGGAAAAAAGAAAAGAATGAACGATAGGCGATAGGCGAAGCGACTTTACGACTCTCTCGGAGGAGTGTCGCTCGCGCGTTCGCTCTCCGGCTCCCTCCCCTTATTCTTCCCCCTCTTCCCCCACCTTCGCTCCGATCCCTCCACGTTAGCGGGAGTCTCGCTTCTCCTCTTCTCCTCCTTCGCCTCGTCTCTCTTTCTCCTTCCTCATCGTCTTTCCCTCCCATTCGCCGCGTCACTGTCCCCCCCCCTCCCTTGCGCTCCCCTTTCCCCGTCTTCAACGCCATCGTCGCTGCTCGCCGCCTTCGCTGACTTCGCTTCGGCTCCTTTTCTTTTAAACGCTCCTGCGTCAGTACGTCTCCGCCCGTCCGCGCGCGCCTGGTGCTCTCTCGTAACCGGAGAGAGAACAACTCCGCCGTTCTCCGTCCCGTCTCGACACTGCGCCGCCGCTGCCGTCGTCACCGCCGCCGCCCCCGCCGCATAACGTTGCGGCCCGCTCACTCGTCGCCTCCCCTTTGAGTGTTGCATTAAGCGTGCCCGCGCGCGCCCAACACGCGCCAACATTCGCCATTGAAGCAGCCGAGTACAATTTGCGATGTGTGATAATACTAACACGACGACGCAGAGTATAGCGGACTACCTGTCACAATTGCTGAAGGACCGGAAGCAGCTAGCTGCCTTCCCAAATGTCTTCATTCACGTGGAACGTCTGCTGGATGAGGGTAAGTGACAATTTTTTTTCGTCCCTTTTTTTTACTCCGGTTTTTTTTTTCATCTCGATCTCTGCCGCTCTTTATATTTTTTGTTCGTCTCTGGCGTCTCGGCGTTGTGTCATGTGTCCGGGGCGAATGGGAAAGGTCGGAGGTAAGATTTCCGGGAAATCCAGAAATAAATGTGTAGCCAAAGTGTACGCGCGGCCGAATTTGAACGGTCATGTAACGCGAGGGATTTCGCGAACTACGCCATTTTGCGTACTTGCGCGCCTCCGAATATGCTCGGCGATGAATTTTTCATCGTGACGTAACGGAGAGATCGCGTGTCTTTCTTCTCCTTCGATGATCAAGTCGCACTTCTGCAGAAGCACTTCTTTCATTCGTCCATCTGGATTGCCGACTTCATACATCATGTATCGTTTTCCAATTAATCGTTCGTTCGAAAATGTCGTCGATCGAGTCGATTGGCCCAAAAATGTTATCAGCGAATTCCTACGGCTATGAACAAGACGTATATAGGGTGTTCCGGAAAACCTAACTTCGGAACAAGTCATAATTTTCTTGGTATGGCGAGACATTTAATCCCGGCTATGGATTTTAATCGTTTCTTCATGCATATACGAATTCGTCGATCTTTGAACACTGTCGTTTACGGATATGACCAACGAAAAAAATCATCATCCAGTGCCAGTTCCTCACTGATAAGAATACACGCGTCTTCGTTATGATGTATACCAAATGTAATTATTAGTGATCGATTTTCTTTTCTGATTCGCGATACATGCATCGCAAAAAAAAATTAGAGATTTTATAATAAGAATCTGTAGAATTATGTAACTTTTTCTCTAAATGGAAACGTGAAAAGTAAAAATTTTTATATATGTATATATGCATATATATGTACACTGAAAGAAATTTTATATGGTATATGACTTATAAAACCTTATTTTTTAATTAAAAAATTTTGTTTTAATCAAAATTTTTTAAATAAAAAAGTTTTACTACATATATCAAACAAAACATTATTCTTTCAGTACATACGTACAAAAAATTTTTACTCTTCACGTTTCCGCCGTAGAGAAAAAAATTACGTGATTGACTTTCTGAGCTCGAGTCGCATTTTGTATGCAATATGCATGGAATTGTTAAAATCTAAAAATTTATTTACATACAGAGAGATCTGAAGATAATTTTATTAAATTATCAAAATAATTATGTAAGACATTCAGACTTGTTTAGAACGAAGTTAAAACTTTTAATTACATTCTAAGAATTAAATTTTTTTTTACTATGTAATTATTTTGATGATTCAACAAAAATTATTTTCAGATCTTGTTAAACTTTTAAATACTTCAGCAAAATTGTTCTTTTCTTGTAGTTTATCTACTAAAATCACGCGAGAAAGGACATACATTAAAAATTTTTTTCTCTTTCTGTTCTATCATTTTTTTATTTCTTTCTCCCAGAAAGAATTGGGAGAAAAAAACATGGGAGACCAAAGTTAAAAGTTGTTTTTCTGTCTTGATTCTGATTAGAGAGTTTTAGAAATGATATCCTCCTTGTTTTGCTTTTTATTCCCGCGTTGTTGCACCACTCAAGCCCGTAATTGGAATCCGATACTCCATTCGAAAAAAATCCCACTAACGCAGGGACTATGCATGTAGAACACCCTGTGTAAGGTGTCGGGTACCCCCCGCGTGTGCCTTATCCGCTCCTTTCGCTATCGCGACGCCCGGCGCGTGTGTGTCACGTGGCCGGCGTGGCGACGGCATGGTATGTTCATTCGAGAATTACAACGGATCTCATGGTTTATTATCTGATCACTGCCCATAGATGCATAGATCTTTAAAGAGACGTCCTAAAAACATCCAGATTTTATATCCTGATACCGTACTAGGGCTCTTATCTCCTTATTCTTGAAAAGTATCGCATGCGAAATACTATAATATGCGTTACATATATTATAGCATTCCGTAATTTTCGTATACGATACTTTTCATGAATAGGGGCTCAGACTATAGATTGAAATTAGATTGGAATTTAACTGATTATTATCCATTTCTACCAATGTTGTTTAATTTTAATCTTGGTTCAATTAATTCTTCATCTTTTTCTAGTTCTAAAAATTAGAAAAAAATGACGGACAAGTTGAACTGAGATTAAAGTTAAGCTATATTAATAAAAATAAGAATTATAAAAGAATAAGAATTAATCTCATGTTTATAGCGTATTCTGCTTTGATTAATTAAATTCTAATCTAATTTCAATCTCTAATCAAAGAACGAATTTATTTTCTCGTTAATCGAATGTATCCACCTACACAGCACACTTTAAAAAAGGTGGATTCCTAAGTGTTGTAATCAAAGTATCGGTTATGTAACTTTTTCCTAGAGCGAAAACGTGAAAATTTTTATACATATACATATATGTATATATGTGTGAAAATTTTTTGTATGTATGTACAGATGTGTGTGTACAGATATACATATAATATAAAAAAATTTCACTTTTCATGTTTCCGCCTTAGGGAAAAAGTTACATAACCGATACCATGATCACGATGCTGATTTTCTGCCTTTCGTCTTTCCCCTTCCCTTGCAGTCCAATTACGCACCTGTTGCATTTTAAGCGCAACAGGTACATAAAGTAAACAGCACCGCTGCGAAAAGGATAATCATATAACTTTTTCCATAGGTCGGAAACAAAAGTGAATATTAGTTTTTACTATTGAAGTTAATGGAGAAATTTTTCATTTTCCATCCTAGAGAGTTAAAAATGATGTGATCAACAAAGTAATATTGTATTGTGTTTATTAACGAGATATAGATGATAATTATATTATCATGTTAAATCACTATACAAGAAAGGTTGTCACATTAATGCTTGTTTCTAATGCTTGTTTCTAATGCTTGTT
>Ga0157363_1001394_pt1 | contig 20068 bp, 9 predicted proteins | sample AttsexASBM1_FD_111477 | JGI IMG/M metagenome (GOLD analysis project Ga0157363, IMG submission 111477) | Fungus gardens microbial communities from leaf cutter ant in Ribeirão Preto, State of São Paulo, Brazil - Atta sexdens ASBM1 | ecosystem: Host-associated > Fungi > Mycelium > Unclassified ... | reverse complement strand
TTCAAAAGATGACCAGTTTTTTCGACGCGGGATTCGTACGCTACCCGAAAGATGGGAGAAAGTAGTGGCCAGCGATGGACAATACTTTGAATCATAAATGTATAACCAGTTTTTTATAATAAAACCTCGAATTTCGGAAAAAAAACGGCGGAAGCAAAGTTGTACATCTAATAGATTGAAAATTTCGCAATATATTTTTTCTATGTATAATTTTGAACTAAAGAAAATCGCACGAACTTTCTAGAACAATCCAATATATTATAAAATATTGGGATACTCCAATATTTTATAATATATTATAAACTTAAACAATAATCTACTCTTTTGATTCATCCTCTTTCTCATTTTTTTCTCTTTTTAAATCCTCTCCCTTTTTAAAAAAAATTTTCACATATGCATTAAGCTTCGATTTTTCACATTCTATCTATCGTATTGTTTATTAATCCTTTTATTTTTCTTATTTTTACATATAGGATGTCTCAGGATTTAACAAATAATCTGTCATATTATATTCTATATAGTGGAAATAAGAAAGAAAGATGTATGAAATTTGATTAGAAATCCTTTATTGCTAAGTTATAAATAAATTTTAAAATTGAATTTTGATGACATTTTAATGACAGTTATTATTTCATGCGACGATGGAAATTTATTTAATAGTTGTTCTTTTCAAGCGTAGCCGTTGTTTCAAGGCTGAACAAATATTATATTCACACACAGGTTAAAATATGGAATCGTTTAAAGATCATTTAAAGATGGTAAATGTGATGTGAACATATATACGAGATAAATACGTTCAATCTTTCCGTACATGAAATGTTCACTTCCATATTTTGCGCAATAGATAATTTGTTGTTTCCTATTTCAATATTTGTTTCAATATTTGTTCATAACTTTATAATAAAAAATATCTAAAAAATATCAATCTTCATATAATATTTTTTTTATATCCATTTATAAAATATACTTCGTAGTTTATTCATTAAATTCTGAGACTTTTGTATATAAGAGTAAACAATTGTAAATATGACCTAAACAATTAATAAACGTGAAAAAAACAATACTATGACACTTTTGATACATGTCATAATGTTGTGTTGCGTTATTATAGCACGAACTAATTTATCCAGTACATATATCCAAAATCGGAATATAAAACGTCTTGTATTCCGATCTTGAACATACATATTGTTTAGATTTTTATCAGAAAAAAGTATGGAAGTGATAACCCGTGGCGCAGTTTGTTATAAGCAAACTAATAATAATAACATAAGTATACTAAGCTTTATTAAAAAAAAAGCAATTAAGCTTGTACATAAAAGCATGTGATATTTTTGGAAGAGGATGTACTGGAAATATGAAGTATCATTTTCATATTAATTATAAATGCATGAAAAAAGCACGATATTAATACGCTGATTTAATGGAGGCGTCTTATTCTATATCTGGCGATCGTTATTGTTTTAAAACTATATTGAGTACTGCCGGTGAATATTAATATCATATGACATAATGTGAATTGCGAAAAGATATGAATTAAATATTGAAAATTACTGAGAGTTATCTTATCCTCCTGTGCTATGAAAATTATTCACAAGTGAATCATTGTTTCTTATGTCTTTTTCAGTATGCAGAATGTCCCACAATTCGCGATCGAAATTTTAATAACATATTTCTGGTTTAAAAATAAGACAAAATTCTAATACCAAAATGTCAATGCTGTAATAGTTTTTAAATTAGTAATGGTCAAAGTTAACTATTCATGGAGAAAAAATATAATGTATACTCGAATTCTAATCAATTTTATGGAATTTTCAAGTAAATATAGGGACAGACGTCTTATGTACAGTGACTTATATACAATTTTCTTTAATTTCTAGTAAATGAGCGATTGTCGATAGTCTTAATAATGTAAAATTATATTTTACAAAATGTAAAAAGTACTTTACAGTATGGCTATACAACGATCGTTTACCAGAAAAATAAAATAAATTTTATATAAAATTTATATAAATTTTACATCAATGGACGCCTGTTCCTACATGGACTTACCAATTCCACACAATTTACTAAAAATATAGCGCATTACTTAAAATTTTAGTCTGTGTATGCGATATCGACTGGATATGAACCTAAGATTTTTGGGATGGTAGCCTAACAAGCTAACACTGTGCTATAATCGCATGCTTATCTGGACATTTTGGCATTCGATTGTTTTTTGACCCGTCATATTTCGCGCGAAGTAATTCTTCTTCAGTAATTTACTTTATCAAGTACCTTTTGCCTTAATGCTGACAAAATTTATTTCATTAGGCAATAAAAAATACAAGTGTGCAAAGTGTTGAGATTTGTTCGTGTTACAGTTTTGAGAGTAGAATATGATTTACTTTACTGTAAAGTAACAATCATGCAATATTTTTCGAAAATAGAATCTCACACGAAGAAAAGTGTAAAGTAATATACACTAGAATCAGGGCATGGAAGTTACTACAAGTTATTTTGGCAAATATGCCGAATAGGGGAGTCAGCTCCGATGACTTTGACCTTGATATATGTTTTCAAGGTCGACTCTGAGTAACTTCCACCAGATTTTAGCTGTCGTCATCATTCATTAAAAAGTTATTAACAAAAGAAATTTGAAAAATAATGTCTCTTTTCTATAAAATATAAATTTTCTGCTTTAAAGCATACTTTATAACTTTTCACGCAAAGTGACTTTGGCAGGAAAGTGAAATGAGAGTCATTTCGCATGGAAGTCCTCCTAAGCAGATGGGGGAGATGGGATGAGAGTCGCTTTGCGTGGAAAAAAAGATACTTTCTCGAGTAACGGTAACTATAACAAATTAAATTTAAAAATCGGTAACTAGTAATAGTAACTTCTTATTTTTTCTCAATATAATAACAAGTATTGTAATTTGTTATTTTTAAAAAGTAACTTTCCATTCCCTACTAGAATTCTAATAAATGTTATGGAATTGGCAGCTCTATTATGTAACGAAACAGTACTTTTTAAGGTACTTTTTAAATTTTGTAAAGTAAAATAAATAATCTTAATAACCATATCTCAATAGAATTTACTTTATCGTCGCGTGTTTCTTTTACCTTAGCGCTACATAATCTGAAGATACAGTAGTGTCTTGGTGCTAAGTCTGGATTTACAATAGATTTTTAAGCTTTAAATCATAAGCAATGGACGAATCACAGTCGATTATTTTCCTCACATTCGACATACACTGTAATTAGTCAATTTCTTAGACTTAAGACTTAAAAAACCTATTGTAGATCCGAACTAAGGCAAGGACAACGACATGATGTAAATACAAGGATATGCTCATTCAGTAGTGAAGGAATTTGGAATAGGGGATGTCACCAAACGTATGTCATCATCGACTGTTTCCGATTCGAGCAGGTTCGGCTTCGTAAAATATGGTCTTAAGGAACAATAATAGACTGTATAAGGCGCTATTAAGATCTGTAAGTCTGGATGTACAATAGGTATTTTAAGCCTTAAGCCGTAAGAATTTGATTTCAATTACAATTGATTTCAATTACAGTTGAATACGAGGAGAATCATTGACTACGATTCGTCCATTTCTTATGGCTTAAGGCTCAAAAACTTATTGTAGATTCAGCTAATAAAAGTCCTAAAACACTTAGCTGAGATAAGTGTTGACTCTAATTTGCCCTATCAGCTCTAACAGCAGCCTAGTAGAGCTCAAATAATGCCTACTTGGGATTCTAATATAGACTATAATAGGCTATATGGACTATAGATTTTATGAGCTCTATATCGTTGACTTTGGTTTTTTTCTTATTATCATTCATTTGACATAAAATAAATTTCTTTGCAGAGCGTTTAAACGACCTATTTTATTATTTTTGAAAGGTTTTCCAAGTTTTCTTGGATAAATAATTTTTTCATGAAGGTACAGACTTCCAAAATGACAACTGCGTAGGTTTTAAAAGTGTTCATTTAAGGTCAATTTTGGTTATTTTTTACATATCTTCTTTTTATAATTAAATTACAATGTCAATAATGTAATAAAATTGTAATAAATATAATGTACACATTTATTTATATGTATTACAATTACAATAATTTAATATAATAATAAAATAACTTTTGTGTTTATTTTATACTTAACAAAATATTACTTTTATACAACACATTTACACATTTTCCCGTTATAAAACTTTAACATATACTTAAACGTATGTATCCCACATTTCACGATCAGTACTTCATTGTATTACAAAAAATTCACAATAAAATGTCTATCTTTTTTGCAATGATGCTTATAATAATGGCAAAATAAATAATTTTCTATAATGTATATTGTAAGGAAATTAACTACAATAACTTTGAATTCATCGCATAATGATGCTATAGCTTGATGACAATTCTGATTGGCCGCTTGACCATCACATGATTTATCTATGCGAATAAGCTTGTATTTACATCCTTGTATTTACATCATCGGCAACAATATCATGGTGCGAAACCGACTGTGCTTGTTTTAGACACGAATTAACGAGTTGCGGTCTCAGACCGAGATTATCGGATCTCAATAGCTTATTAAGTTCTACATACGCTCAATAGTTTCCACTCGGATTATGTAATAAAAGTGCTTTTATTTTTTCTTTACGTGTTCTACGAGCGAAGATATGCAAATCTTTGAATTATTATTTTTAAGATATGTCGTTATTGTTATCATTATCATCAACTAGAAGAAAATATACGGTTGCATAACTCCTGGCGCTAGCGATGCATAATCGGGTGCATTTGGAAATACAACTATATGGAATGCAGCCATTCTCTGCATCATTTTGCACTTTCTACATTTCAGAGATCAGGAGATCTCGAAGGAGATGTTCGAAGAGTACGCTGTCAACGCTACCGTGTCACTAAACTAAACTAAACTAAACTAAACTAAACTAAACTAAACTTTATCTTTTATTAGAATGTAGAACAAGATCTTCATCCTGTTCCACAATAGGGTGGCAAGCCGTAAAGAATGTAAGCCGTAAGAAATTAACAAATCGTTATTAACAATCGTTGATTATGTTTGTATTCAACTGTAATTGGCCAATTTCATATGACCCTAGGAATAGGCATAAGGAAGTGTTTATGTACGTATCCGTATGCCGTAATTTGTAATTACAGTCAGGTATTCCCTTCTTACAGTACAATGAGAGGGAAATACGTGACTGTGATTGATCAATTTTTATAGATTGGCACACGGCATACACTTACGACGAACGCTCTCGAAGTTTCCATCGAGGATTCGAATCGGGTCAGAATCGAGTTAGAATTAGATTGGCTTATCTATTTCCATTGAATCAGAGTTACACTAGAGTTACAGAGTTATGTTCAGAGGATTGAACGCTTCAAGTGATCAACTTCTTTTTTTCTTGATTTTTGTTTATGTAATAAAGTAAAAGTACTCGTATGTACACAACACGTTTGCTCACGTTTGATGTACACAACGCAATTTGTTCTGTTGGCAATATTATTACAACAACTAATCTCGATTTTTTTGCCAAATCTCATTTGAATTTTACCTTAAAAGTTTATTAGATAGGGTTCGTAGTATACCATCGTAAAAGTATTCAACTCAATCCGACTCTGATTCGACTTTGACCTGATTTGAACTCTCGATGAAAACTTACATTAGTCAAGGATAGAATGAACAACAGCGCTGTACTCGAACGCACCCTCGATGAGTATATTACGAAATGAAAGTAAGATTGGGGAGTTTTTGCAATACCGTGTATCCAGATACGCTATGAAGATGAACGCTAAAATATATTATTTAGTGCAAAGTCGAACTGCGCATGCGCACACGGTACAGGATTGCAAAAACTTCCTAATCTTGTTTATGTCGTAAGTGAAAATTACGATTAAGAAATGAAGCAGTGAGTTAGGGCCGTAGCACACAAAAAAAAAATTTAAGACAGTAAGATATAAACAATAAGGAAATCAACACATTAGATTGGCTACTGCTTACGTTATGAATTCTATTGTGATTGGTCAATTGTTTACTGCTTAAGTTTTTTTGTGTATGGCCCTATATAATAACGAGTTTTTTTTAAGTTCGATCACGTGGTCGCGGAGGAGTTGAACAAGTGCACATGTGTTTCAGTATATATAGAATTGCTAATTAATTATATAAAAGACCAGTATACATGGTTTTGCCAAAGTTAGATCATTAGTGAGAGTGAATCTGCTGTATGCGTGCGTGCGAGCGTGCGGACGTGCGAGGGTGTACGCACACGCACGCACACCCTCGCACGTCCGCACGCACGCATACAGTAGATTCACTCTCACTAATGATCTAACTTTGGCAAAACCATGTATACTGATCTTTTATATAATTAATTAGCAATTCTGCGATTAATGATGTAAGCTACCAACCGCGTTCGCAATGTACAACATCGTAGTAATTAGTTTATAAAAATAAATACTACAATAAAATGAATTAGAAATACAAAATTATTCAAGAATACTAGCTTACTCTTATAATATGTTAAAATAGTAGTTACCAATGCAGATGCAACTGATAATATACAATTCTTGTTAAAAGGCTAGATTTCTGTTATAATAATAATTAAATTAATCGCAAACACAGATACGTTTATATTTTAAAAAATGAAAATATTTATACTACATAATAATACTAAGAAAGTTTGGATTAATAATAAACTAGAATATTTTTAATATGACGTGCCTCAATCTCCATTTATTTTAGAATCATAAGACTTCGTACCGACTCTCATCTCGTCAGAGATCGCATACAGTCTGATCTCGAGTTATAAGGATTAAGTTCCTTGGCTCAAAATTCGGACCGACGTTCGCGTTGCTCGTTGGAAACAGGTGTTATAGCGTCCCTTCAGGACGTTGACCTATATTCCAGAGCTATAAAAGGTGCGTTCGACTCGCCATCCCCTTCCCATGCGAGAAAAAGCATCTGCTCCTTCCATATTCCATCCTTCTTTTTCTTTTTTTCTCTAAACTTATCTACACATATGATCGGAGCTTGGACGTAACATTAATATATAATTTATAATTGAGAAAAATCACTGAGGAATTAGATATCAAATTGTATTATGATTAAAAAGAAAAGAGTGAAAGTTTATTACATATACAGTATCTATAGCTTCGTTTTGATACATATATTGTCTTACTTTGCGTAGGGTCTAATCTTTTTGGTATCTATTGTTTTTAGGAAAAATGCGGACTTATACATTTAGTAAGACAAAGATTTAATATATAAAATGCGTACGCATTATATTATTACATATTTTTGAATTATGTCGAAAATTATTTGAATTATGTCAAAAATAAATTATGAAGTAAAGCAACGTTGAATCGCATAACATTGAATTTAAAGTAATCATTGTTCAAAAATGTATCGATTCATTAGATAGAAGATTGCATTCGAATTTATATCATATCAATAACATTTATGAAAATGTTTCAGAAGTTGAAGATTGAAGAAAAAGTATCACTCTTTCACAATCCATGTAAAGATGACTTTCTTTCTTAAATTTTTTAATATAATTAATATTTTTACAATATAATTTCATTAATTTATGTTTTCACGAATAAACTGTCGAAAGTTTTGTATAATACAGTATAATTTTTATTTTGTAGATAAATTTTATAACAAAAAATCAAGATATTGTATCTTAATCTTGTATAGTTGTTAACAGACATGGAGATTGAAGAACATAAAATTGGACTTGAATTAAGCATTACTCCTTCAATTAGTGATAACGATAAGTAAAATTACCAGAGTATGGCTTGAACGATGGAACTTTTATGTTTTTTTCTTATTTTATTTTAAAATAGTTTGATAGAAAAGTATTGAAAATCGCAAATGTATTTTGTCGAAATTCGAATTTGATTGTTTAGTTTGAAATTAACATTTACAAATTATTAACACATTATTAGGCCAAAATTAGCTATTTTACTTGATATCCTAGACAATGAATAAAATAGATCAATTTTAATTAAAGCGATGCAATCTTTTTTATGTATGCTTTTTTTTATATATTTAATCATATTTAACCATATGTAACGTTAATTTTGAGCTAATTGATGAAAAAATATTGAAAATTGCAAATTTCAGATTTCGATGAAATTGTTTTATTTTATAATTTTCAACATGTTGCCATCAGATTAATTTGAAATTAATATTTGTAAATGATTCAGCACATAAAAATATACAAAAAATATGCATAAGAAAGGCTCCACCGCTTTCACCAAATACTTTTTATTTATTCATCGTACTTTGTTATAAGATATACTTTCTAAACAATGCAATGCAAATAATTGTGCCTCACAGAATGCTTAAAATTCAGTTAACTGAGGTAAAATTATAGAAAAGAGGAGCAACCGCTGATAACTTTGACTTTGACATATTTAATGATATATGTATGTCAAGAAAAATCTCCAACAGATTTTAATCGATGCTCGTCCCTAAAAAATTATTAACAAAATAAGTTTAAGAAATAACGTTTTATTTTGCTGTACATATTAAGATATATTTACATTGTCTCCTCTGTTTACGTTCGACTTTCTATGAGATCTACTCCATCTCCTTCCTGCTTAAGAGTGTAACGATTTTTTACGCAGGTGAATCTTGGAAAATCGCCTCTAGACGGGGGGAGGGAGGAAAGGGGGAACACCGCTTTGTACGGAAAGTCATATGTTTCTAAGCAAGGGAGAAGTGTGGCATAGATATTTATATCTAATACTAGATTGCTGATGTGGCTCTAATACATGATTCCAAAAGGTACGTATTAAACTTATGATGTAGGAACATTACTAGTCGCATACGCATGTAAGTCCATATATATGTTACACCATATACTATGATATTGATTGCAATTTACCTACGAAATATTATTTCCGGAGTTTTTTCACTTAACTATGACAACTTTTGCACGCGGCAAGATATCGACTTTTAACATAAAAAGCACGAATATCATGCATATATCAAACATGTGGCTGATGTGGCTCTATCGTGATCATTATACATTATGATCACGTGGTCGTTTTATTCCTACATCACGCTATGTAATACATAGGTTTTGAAATCAATTTTTATGCATGATATATAGGGGAGTTAATGATTTAGTTAGATATAAATATTTATGAAGTGTGGTGGATCTTGCTTCGCGTGAGAAGTCGTACATCTCTAGGCAGGAGAAAAGTGGAGTAGATCTTGTTTCATGTAAAAAGCTGTTATGCACGGAAAAGCGATAGTTCTGCATATTGTATGTGCAAAAACAAGAGGTTACTTTTCAAAAACCAATTCAGCGCACTATTCAAACGACATATAAATTCACATGGAAATTATTAAAGCATTTAAGATTCAACTTCGACTGTTACAAGTTTTAATTTTTACTTATTGCATTATTAAAAAAGTTTTTTGTTAATAACTTTTTAATGTATAATGACAATTTAAACCTGTTAGAGAGTTCAGAATCATGACCTTGACAATATATATATATATATATATATATATATATATATATCAACGTCAAGATAATCGGAGGAGCATTCCTTAAAGCAATGCTGCGATTTTCAATTTGGTTACTGCCCCTTACTTCGATCCACGCGTAGCGTAAATACCAATGATTCGCTTGATGAAATAAAGGGTAGGAACCAAATTGAAAATAGGACGAATGTGCAAGTAAACACTGTTTTAAAGTGAACATTTACCTAATTTTCAAAATTAAGTACTTTTATACCATCCCTACCAAACGTATAATTAAATTCAAGCTTATAATTTGTAATAACAGAGTCTTTTGAAATATAATATATTTAATTTTTTTTTATATTTAGAGACTCATGTTCTTAATTCTCTTCGTTTGGCTCATGTACGCGTCACAATCATTACGTAGAATTTTATAGATTATAGTATATATATATATATATATTATATTATATACATTATAGTATAGATTACATTCTATCAAATCCTTATCTTTATATCTCTTTATAAAAATATTAAATTTATTTAATATTCTGTATCCAATCTAAAATTTGTTTTCATTGATAGCTAAAGACATGATTTCTGAAGCATTTTTAAGGTACGGAAAAGCTTTAACTTTCCTTTTGTTATTTTTATTTTTATCATTACATTAGAATTTGTAGAAAATAATAAGTTTTGTAGAAAATAGCTTTTTTAATTTATCCCACATCTTATTAAAAGTCAACTCAATTCAATATCCATTAATAATGTTTTAATCACGAACTAAATTTTTTTGTAGTGTAATGAACGTGACAAGAAAACAGTCCTATTCACTAAACTATATGTTGTTTCAACTTTGTGACAAAATGGATGTGATTGAAGATAAATACATATATAAATCTTTCAAAATAAAATTCTTTATAGAACTATACGATTCAAAATAATCTTATTATTTTCTATATTTAAAATTACGTCCTAAAAGTTGATACAATATTCTTTTTCTATTTCAATTATGAATTGTAATTTAACGTAAAAATTTATGTTTTTCAAGCACATTCATAAATAGTATGTGGGTAGTCATGTGAGCATTAAAACAAATTCCTTCCACTTCACACTTGGCGCTAGAGGCGTGGCCTAGTCGAGGCGAATCTAGGAAAATGGCACATTCTAATTGATTGAATATGGGGAAGAGGTAATTAAATGAATTAAGTAGCGCGTTTTGATTGGCTCATTCTATAGCTGCCAGCGTGTTGATTGGTTTTGCTCTCTAGCGTGAAGTTGCTTTGAAAAAGATAGAGTAATAATGTGAAGGTAGTGAATTCGACAAAATGGTGAATGGGAAAATCGAGGGAAAGGTATCCGGATCAAGACATTTTTCGCTGTAGGGAGAAACTTACGAACAACGAACATGAATACCTAGTACATTTATGATCTATCTGTCTTTTTTTTTTGCGTTTCTAAAGTTTCGAGTTAAGATACAATTTCATGTGCTACTAAAGTAATTAGAGCGATATTAAATCTGTTGCTGCTATTCTAATGACTGAAATATAATTTAAATGGTTTTAACTTAAATGGGTTTAATTTAAATGGTTTTACAATTAAGTAAACACTTAAATGCTATCGACAATGCTACCGCATTGTGTCGATTGTATTGACCAGCGTTAACCGCGATTTATATGCAGGATGTTCTGTATTTATTGACAAAGCGTCCTTGTGTAGATAGAGTGGATTAAATTGAATAGAAAAATCCTCTACCATTTTGTTTTTTTTTTCGTATTAGTTAACGAGTTATAAATTAAAATAGTCAAATTCGCCTGGCCTATCGTTAAATGTAAACGCACGGCGAGATAAGACCGCCTAGAGAGACGTTTTTCATCGCTAAACATTTGTTTACAAGACATTGATATAAGGAGACGCGACGTGAAAGCCAAAGCGCGCGATTCGAGGCTAAAATAGAGAACATGTCTGCATCTGACACAGCTAGTGCATCGTGTACTTCTTAAATCTATATAAACCTTACTTTATATTATAGTTGAATTAAATAAATAAAAAAACCTCATAAATTTAGAGGAAAGAAGCAAAATAAAAAGAAAGAATTTAGGCGATGATATCGACGGATTACAGAGGAACAGCGGTGATGTTCATGGTAGGCAACGATGCAGAGAATTGGAAAACATGGTGGGCACGCTTTGAGAATTAATCCAATATCGTCTAATATCGTAAAAAGTTAACAAGAAAAGAAAAGTGATTTAATGTGCTTAACTTCTTCATTATATCGGTGAGAAGAGTTTCAAAATATATTCAATTACGTTTGCGGAAAATAGAAAGGATGAGATGGAAATATTAATCAAAAAGTTCGGAAACCATTTCCCACCATTAGAAAATCTTGCGCATGAATGCTACAAATTCTTCTCGGCAGCAGCCGGGAGAATTCTTGGAACAGTTCATGGTCGAGTTAAAACAACAAGCTAATAAAATACAAATTCGGCGAATTGAACGATAACCTCGTCAAATCAACGATATTATGTAAAGTCAGCAACATATCTATACGAGAAAACCTGCTCCAGAAAAGTGACCAATTAATTCTGGAAAAAGCCATTAAATTATGCTATTATCACACGACAATAGTACGTAATTTGATTGTTCTCTTGATATTATTTGATCAATTAAATTTTAAATTTATACATCAATATTGATAAGGAATGAATCATGTTACAAATTCACCTTAGATATTGTCAAATGATCATGGAACGATGTGAACAATCATTGTGAAAATAAATTGTGGCTATGAAATAATTTCAATATCGCTAGATAAAATTGAATTCATAAAAAAAAAGAGAGACTATAAAGACAAACTTGTAATAATATATAAATAAACATTTTTTTTTATGTCTTATAGAGATATCCAAGGAAAGAAGTTAAGTATATAGAAGAACGGTGGCATGCAACAAGAGCGACAGAAGAGTGGACGAAGTCAGCAAGCGAAAAACATGAAGGAAATCGACACAGCAATTCAAGTATTAAACAAATTAAAGAAGTGCGATAGTCGCATCCTATTAATAAATGTCCGGCGTACGTTCAAATTTGTACAACAAAAAGAAATTATTCCGAAAATCAATGTTTTAAAAAGAAAAGTTCGAATGCAAACAAAAAACACAAGCACTAGTAAAGTAGATGACGTTGAGAAATGCTCGAGTTCTGATGAGCATTTGTTTGTAGGCTCATTATACTAATAATAAAAAAAAGTCTCGAGTATCAAGAAAAAATAAATAATAAGATAATTAGTTTTAAGTTGGACACGGCAGCAATGCTCAATATTCTACCGTTCAAAATTTTTTAGAAGTCACGAGAAGAATTTAGGAATCACGAAAAAATCATGAACTAGAACTGACACACGGTTGATGACATATTCGGGTGCTCAAAGGTTATTTGATGCAAATTAAAATGGTGAAAGAAAAAGAATGATATGAAATTCTCTTCTATATAGTAAGTACAGATAAAAATCTCTTTTAGGTCTAAAAACGCTTGTAGACTTGAATTTAATTGCGAGAATCAATTTAGTTGAGAATAAAAACAATGATTACCAGAAAATTATTAATGATAAGATTTTTTAACGGGTTTAGGATGCATCGAAAAACCATATCAAACCGAATTAAAACAAGACGCGCAATCGATCATTTGTCTTATGCGGAAGTATGTACCCTGCACTATTAGAGAAGAGGGTGATAGGGAGGGAGGGGGGGGGTAAAGGAGACAGGAGGAATTACATAAAATATAATGAAAAATTGACTGAAAACGAGCGAATAAATTAACATGTTATATGATAGTGATTAAAATTAATGTTTAATGCACACTAGAATTAAGCGAAACTAATTTCGACTTTACATAGTCTTTATCAGTCGCATAGAAATACAAATTACAAATTTTAATTTAGTTGAGAACACATTAAACGAAATAAAGAGTCACAGAAGTTATAATTCAGCTTTAATGCAGTTAATCTTTAATATATATCTTACTATTATCACACGACAATAGTACGTAATTTGATTGTTCTCTTGATATTATTTGATCAATTAAATTTTAAATTTACACATCAATATTGATAAGGAATGAATCATGTTACAAATTCACCTTAGATATTGTTAAATGATCATGGAACGATGTGAACAATCATTGTGAAAATAAATTGTGGCTATGAAATAATTTCAATATCGTTAGATAAAATTGAATTCATAAAAAGAAAGAGAGACTATAAAGACAAACTTGTAATAATATATAAATAAACATTTTTTACTTCTGATTCTGACAACGCTTAAAAAAATGACGATAAAATAAATTGTGACATCTGAGGAGCACCGATGACATAAAATATGTAAATAATCGATAATCCTTATTATAAATCCTATCAAAGATGTTAAAATACGAATCATGTAAACATGCAGTATCTTCATTGGAATTAATCTCGTTTTTTTTTCAGCTTTGATATGGATCATTTTGGATATTAATCTTTTCTGTATCAAGAATTTTGATATTATTTCACTCGAACGTATTAAATTCCAACATATGATTAGTAATAATAGAATGTTTAGATATATCTTGATTTAAATTCTTTTTACGTCCCAAGATTCTAGTTTTGAATAAACTTCCAAAAACGTCAAATCTTCGATTTTTATATTGGGAGTACAAATTAGTTCGATTCGTTTCCCTAAAGATGGCTCCAGCTGTTGTGAATGGTTCATAGTTCACAGCTGATTTTGACAGTTCAGAGAGGTTAAACATCTGCTAATAATATTCAGTTTATATCGCTTTAAGTTTTATATAAAAACCTTGATTTTTACTGTGTTTGAAATATCGAATTTTGTGTTAGCAGCATTTGCGGGAGGATTTGATTTTCTGCTTTAATTGGAAGAAAAGTGCGGCTGAAGCCCATCGAATGCTTGTCGAAGTTTATGGTGATACTGCTCCAACTGATAAATCATGTAGGGAATAATTTCGATTCAAGGATGGAGATTTCATCATTGAAGACAAGCCTCGCTCTGGACAGCCAAAAAAATTCGAAGACAAAGAATTAGAGGCATTACTCGAAGAAGATCAGAGTCAAAAGCAAGAGGAGCTTGCAGAATCATTGGGAGTAACTCAACAAGCCTGTATTTCTGTATGATTGAGAGCCATAGGAATGATTCAAAAACAAGAAAATTGGTTGCCTTATGAACTGAAACCGAGAGACATTGAAAGGCAATTTTTCACTTGCAAACAGCTGATTCAAAGACAACAGAGAAAAAGTTTTTTGCATCGGATTGTGACTGGAGATGAGAAGTGGATATTCTACGACAACCCCAAGAAGAAAAAATACTATGCTAAGCCCGGTCAATCGTTGCCATCGACCTCAACATCAACACTACGGCTGAACATTCATGGTTCGGAGATCATGCTCTGTTTCTGGTAGAACCAAAAGGATTTTGTTTATTATGAGCTGCTGAAACCGATTCCATTACGGATCGATATCGGCTACAATTGATTCGTTTGAGCCGTGCATTGCGAGAAAAACGGCCGGAATACGAGTAAAGATAAAGTTATTCTTCTTTATGACAACACTCGGCCTCATATCGCTGAAGTCGTAAAAAAATATTTGAAAACGCTCAAATGGGATGTTTTGCACGTCGTATTCTCCGGACATTGCTCCTTCTGATTACTGGTTGTTCCGAAGGATGCAGTAAGTCACCGGTTCACTTTTTTCGCAGAAATCGAAAATTGGCTCCAAAATTGGATCGCTTCCAAAGACAAGTCATTTTTTCGAGATGGAATTCGAAAATTGCCTGAAAGATGGAAAAAAGTAATAGCGATGGACAATACTTTAATTGATCTGTTCATTCATTTTGTTTTGAAATAAATGCATTTTTGAACGGACCGAACTAATTTGTACTCCAATAAAATTTGACAGAAACATTCTAAATGACGTCAAATAAATGTTCTTAAATGGATTTTCACTGACAAAAAGATTTAATGCCAAAATATTTAAGTAAAGTTATATACCACTTGAATGGATTATCTTTACATAACTCACTCTAAATCACTTCCGAGAGATTTTGATATTAATCTTGACCTCCAAAAAGATCTATGCAAAGCAACTCCACCTTCTCCCCTGCTTGAAGGGCGCAACTTTCACTCGAAGTGTCTCTCACCCCACCTTCTTTCTTGTTTGGAGGCGCATGACTTTCACTTGAAACAACTTCCATCCCTGCCTCAGGGGCGACTTTCCAGGCGAAATAAGTTTTATTTCACCGCTTCTCATTTCATCTCCTTTTTTTTTCTCTCCTGATCAAGGGACGCATGAAAGTGGGATAGATCTTCTTGAATAATGATCTTCTTGGAAGTGATTTAGAATGAACTATGTAGAGGTAATGCATTCTTAGGTGATATATTAGGTGTAGTAAAAAGAAATCCATTATTTTTCCATCCAATTTCATGCAAAAATAATGGATTTCTTTTTACTACACCTAATATAAAATTATTTAAATATTTTTTGCATCAAATCTTCTTGTCGGTGAAAATCCATTTAAGAGCATTTGATGTTATGTAGACTGTTTTTGCTAAATTTCATAAAAATCAGTTTAACTTTTTCGGAAATTCATCTGTAATTTTTAGTTGTCTCTTCGTCTGACCACATATAAAGCGTCACAAACATTGCACAAAATTTTATAAATAACATTGTTACAAACATTCAAATCTTTTTGCCTCTTTATAAAGTTGTTCTGTACTTTAGTACTAATTATTGTTTTCTTTGTGCTTCTCCTCATTATTGTTTTCCTTTTTCTTCTTTTTTTTTCAATAACTTCTTCTTTTATCTCCATCATCTCCTCTTTTTCAATTTTGCGTTTCACTAAAAAATAATTTTCACCGTTATTTTTTCTAAACTAACTCTATATTTCCGTTAACTCTATATTTCTTATTTTTTAAAATTTACACGACATAGAAATAATATCATTGGCGAGTCTTCTGTTCGCTAAGAATATCCAAGATTCGCTGCACGGATGCGTTATCTTAAACAAAATTGTTTTCTTCTTTTTCTTCTTATTACAATAAAACATATTATATGCATTTTACAGTGAGTTATTTTTTTAAAAGCCGTCTTACTTGTTACGATAAGGGAATGTCTCATACGTTACGTGGAAATGGAGCGTTATTCACGTCAGATATATTATAATTCGCTCTCTTCCTAAAATTATTTTATAAAAAATTATTATAGAAAAATTATTATAGAAAAAATTATTTTATAAAAAAATATTTTATAAAGAAAATTTCTAACATTTAATTAATATTTTTATTTTTCCAACTTACGTGCAGCGACATCCTCTTCTTCCACGTGGCGTCATTGTCGCCCTAATCTCAATAAAGCTCTAAATATATCAAAGTGCACAAGAGGAGCGGTGCACACATTACTCACATCGTTCTATTCCTAGTAATTTTTCACTGCTAATGAAATTATATTATTTTAAGTTAGCCAATTGGTATACATCCGTGCACAAATCCTCCATTTTTTTATTTACTATAACCAATATCAATAATACTAAACATTTATTAGATCACAATTAGATCGAAATAGCCAATAGGAAGTTGTCAGCATTTCGGCTTAGGTAAAAGGAACGCGCTATTTTGATCCCTATATCTAGAGCTTTAAGTCTCAGAGGCTCATATTGCATTAACGTGCGCTATTTGACGATTCTTCTCTTTAGAGAAAGAAATATTACAATTTAATAATGAAGAAATCTTTTTATTTTATTGTATAATTTAATTTTAGTTCTTACCTCCTCTTACTTCTTCATTAATATGCATAATGGCATGATATGCCAATGAAGATTTGCTATATATCTATCAGTCCTCCCATGGTTAAACTCAGAGTTGAAAAGTAACGCGGTACTTGTAATGCCGTTATCATTTTCGTTACTTTTTTCAGAAACGATCGTACTTTTCTCTGTCCATAATGGTAACGGTAACGTCGTTACATTTTTATAACAACGGTAATGAATTTAGCCGTTACTTTAATTCCTTATTATTTTATAATTTATTTTTAATTCCTTAAAATATTTTGTATTTAATATCTTATACTGTGTTCTAATAGACACTGCCAATATTGAAAATATATAATTCACATTACATATATATTCACATTATTTATTATAATTCACATTTTATATATATATATATATATATATTGTAAATTTTTATTATGAGTAATAAATATATATATATAATAAATATATATATATAATAAATATATTGAAATACATATAACAGTAACCCAGGTGGAAATAAATCGACGAAAATCGTTGAAATCTCTATCAGTTGATTTATTTCATTATGAATTATATTTAAATGAGTCTATTGAAGATTTTACCGATTTATTTTCAGCAGGGAAATTTAAAAATAATATTTAATCTATATCTGTTTAATCTATATCTAATTTCTTATAAAAATGAATATATTGACATAATGATATTAAGAAAATAAGCATTAGTAAAACTGTAGGTAAGTTAATAATTTAATATAAAGAAAAGCTTGCTCTATATACAAATTAGTTAGTAGGGAGTTTCTCGTTCGAATACTTCTTTCACATTTAATATTAAATTAATTATTAGCTAATGTAATTTTAAAATCTAATAATTTACTTTAGCATTATAACAAAAAGTAATGAAAAAGTAACGAATCGTTATTTTTCAAGTAATGATTATTTTTTTGAGATAACACGCACAATCCTGGTTAAACCACTTACATTCAGATGACACGATTATGTATATCTTTACTTTACTTTCACCAGTGTCCCTGCCTATGTATAATGCATAGAACACTCTCGTGCGAATTTTTCGAAGAACTGTAGTTTTCTTTATCATTGTTTCTGATAATCTAACGACAAATATTTGTTTGCAATCAATTTTTTATTAAGATTGCAAGCGATGATGATGAACATTGTAAGTAAATCACGAAGCATCATTTTCTGCTTATGCACTTGAAAAACATTATAGGTAAGTTGACGTGATGAGAGATAAAACCGAAATTAGAGTTAAATTTCTGTATTACGTGCTATTTATTCCCTTGGAAATATATTTGAAAGTTTTAAAGAAAGGGAAGAAATGGAAAAATTGTCTAATGTCTAATAGTTAACAGCTTTTAACATTTTTTTACTTCTGTCTCCTTATTATACCCGAGAATTTTCTCAAAAGCGTTTTCTAAATTCCTTCCTAGGTTTACTTCAAAGGTTTTTCATAAAATTCCTTTGTGATTTTAAACTCGTCGTTTAGATTTCCCAAAATTCACCAAATGCGTAGAATGATTAAAAAAAAAGAAGGGACGAAATAGGGTGAACATATTTTTGCAATCTCTGTTGACAGTTGCTCTTCAATAAATAAATACCACTGTTTGCAATTTATATATATATATTCACTCCTGTACAACAATTATATCAATAAAAATTGGTTGTCCCATCTCCAATTTGATGTATTAGGAGTAGTAATATTATAGGATTCTGGATCAAAGACGCGGAGGAGTGCGGGCGCGGGGAATACTCGTAAGCGCGGGTATGACTCGCTGGGCGCGGCCCAGCCGAAGACATTAGTGTTTATGTATTGACTGTTTATATAAACAGCAAATATTAATGATACATGCCGCCGCTGCGGACTCTACGCCTTCCCCAAAAATGCGTTGCGGACAAAATATTTTAAACAAAATATATAATAAAAATTCTTATTTCCTCCTCCTTCTCCTCCCCCTTTCTCCTTCTCCTTCTTTCTTCCTCTTTACTTTAATAATCATCCTCTCCTTCTTCTTCCTGCCCGATCATCAGGGCACTAAGGAGATATCTAAGTTAAATTGATTTATTGTATGGAATTGCAATATCGCTTCAACAAGTATTCCAAAGGAGGAAGAGGAGGAGGATCCTTCAGGATTCCTCCGACGGAGACGCTCTCCTCTTTCTCCTCTTTCTCTTCCTTCTCTTCCTCTTTCTCTTCTTCCTCTTTCTCTTCCTCTTGTTCCTCTTCCTTTTCAGACTCCTCTTCCTCTTCAGCCTCAACCACGAGAAAGTTCAGGAGCTCAAATTTGTTCAATAGATGGAGGAAGCCCATCATGAAATCCGTATTCTTAAAGACTGTTGTTAAATTTTATAGGCAGTCATCATTTATAGGCAGGTGTATAATTCTTCTTCTTCTTCGTTTTTCTCTTCTTTCTCTTCAATCTCTTCTTCTTCTATATCCTCTTTTTCTTTCTTAATCTCTTCTTCTTCCTTATCCTCTTTCTCTTCCTTCTCTTCTTCCATTATCTCATCATCCTCCATAATCTCGCCAATCTCGAGAAGATGATGGAATAACTCAATTTCGCCGATATGTATTAGGTGTACAACTTTGCTTCCGCCGTTTCCCTATAGGCTTTAGCAGTAAGTGGTGGTCGAAATAAATAAATCACATACACGTCATACACGTCATACAATAAACTTGGGTATCTGTCAACATAACCCCATAGAAACATTAGTCGATTTGTGTCTGCATCATAAAGTTATTCTCGATTGAAAATGTCAGTTTACGAGCCAAATTCTC